>Ga0209401_1000039_pt1 | contig 95176 bp, 92 predicted proteins | sample M_140807_MF_Meta_FD_187318 | JGI IMG/M metagenome (GOLD analysis project Ga0209401, IMG submission 187318) | Freshwater microbial communities from Lake Montjoie, Canada to study carbon cycling - M_140807_MF_MetaG (SPAdes) (version 2) | ecosystem: Environmental > Aquatic > Freshwater > Lake...
TCGTGAGCGTGTTGATCACGGGAGCGCAGCCGAACACGACCGGCATCACGGTGAAGGGCTTGCCGCCACAGGCGAAGGCGAGGATCGTGCCGAGCGCCCCAAGCGCCCCCAGCGATCCGGCGGCCAGGCTCCACACGAGGCCGTCGACGTGCCATGCTCCACGATCGCCCGTGGGCCCGAGCAGGGCCAGCGGCACGAGCACGGCGATCAGGAAGTAGGAGACGCCGATGCAGATGAGCGGCCGCAGCCGGCTGCCGCCCATCGCCACCTGCCCCTTGTGGAGCACGGGCCCGTAGGCGCCCCACGACAGCATCGCCATCGCCGCCGAGAGGAGCACGCCGAGGAAATTCTCCGCCGTGCGCTCGACCTTTCTCTCCACCGACACCGCGGCCTCCGTGGCCTCCGTCGCGGCGGCGGCCGCCTTGGCTGGGGGCGTGTGTGCCGGCGTCTGCGGCTTGAAGATGAGCACCGTGGCGGCGCCGGTGATCACGAGGATCAGGCCCGCCAGGAACGGCGCCCTGAGCTGGTCGAAGGCGCGGTTCATGGTGGCGTTGAAGAGCGTGTTGACCACCGGCGCGCCGCCGAAGACCAGCGGCATCACGTAGACCGCCTGACCGCCGAAGACCCGCAGGGCGAGAATCACCCCGAGCGCTCCCAGAGCACCGGCCGCACCTGCCACCAGGCTCCAGAGCACTCCGGTGCGCGTCCACCGGCCCTTCTCCCCGCCGCGCGCGAGGATCGCCGAGGGGACGACGATGGCGATCCCGAAGTAGGCGAGCCCCACGCACATGAACGCCCGCAGCGCCGAGCCGAGCAGCCCGCTGCCGACGTGCAGCACCGGGCCGTAGACGCCCCAGCAGAAGGCGGTCAGTGCGATCGCCGCGAGCATTCCCAGAAACTGGAACATCGATCATTCTCCAAGGCGGGTGGGAGGGCGGGCTCCGAACACCATACCTCATCGGTGCACCGCGATCGATGCACCGTGGACCAATCGGGACCAATACCACCGACCGGGACCGATCGGCAGCCGAAGCCCCGTCAGGCGACCCGTCCGCGGGCCGCGCCCCCATGCACCAGCGAGAGCATCGCGGCGCCGACGTCGTCGACGGTGAGCAGCCGCATGCAGTCGTGATGGCCGAGCGGGCAGACCCGCTTGCCGCACGGCGAGCAGGGCAGATCGGCCCGCAGCTCCACGAGGTGCCGCTGGTCGGACCGGCTCAGTCGCGGATCCATCGGCCCGTGCAGCACCACCGTGGGCGTGCCAAACGCGGCGGCGATGTGCCGCGGACCGCTGTCGGATGTCACGAGCACGGCCGCCCGCCGCAGGACCGCCTTCGCGAGGCCGAAGGGGAGCTTCTCCACGTCGGCGAGGCTCTGCACCGCCGGGTGCGCGGCCCGCCGGGCGATGTCGCGGGCGTCGTCACGATCGCTCGGGCCGCAATGCACGAGCACGCGGCAGCCGGGCAGCCGTTCGACCGCCAACCGGGCCAGCGCCGCGAACCGCTCGCTTCCCCAGGCCTTCGAGGGGCCGTAGGCGCCGTTGTCGTTGAAGACGACGAGCGGGCCGTCGGCCTCGCCGGTCCGGCCAGCCGGCCGGCCGAACAGCCGCGTGAGCACGTCGGCGGCGGCGGCCTCGTCGGCGGGCGTGGTCGCCAGTTCGAGCGTGAGCGGTCCCCGCGGGACGCCGATGCGCTCCGCGAGATCCATCGCGTGTCCGGCGGGCGAGGCGGGCTCGACCCGCCAGCGATTGAGCCAGCCGCCCCGTGGCGATCCCCGCTCCGGCTCGAGCGGGTCGGTGAGCAGCCAGCGTCGCCAGTGCCGCGCGAAGCCCACGCGCCGCCGCGCACCGCCGGCGAAGGCGAGGGCCGCCGATGAAAGCGAGTTGGGAACGACGAGCGCGACGTCGGCCGGATCCTCGCGCAGCCGCCGGGCCACTGCCTCGAACCGCCGCGCGGGATCGCGGCTGCGGCGGTCGTAGAAGACGAGTTCGTCGAGCCAGGGCGAGCCCTCGAGCAGTTCGGCGAACATCGGCTTGAGCACACCGGTGATCCGCGTCCCCGCACCGAAGTGGTCGCGCACGGCCCGGAGCATCGGCGTGCTCATGACGAAGTCGCCGACCCACCTGGGCAGGATGACGACGATGTGCTCCGGGGCGGTCTTCATGCCGCGACACAGTACCCCGCCGGCGGCCAAAACCCCAACCGCAAAAACGGCCGGTCCGATACCACCCGCGGCCCGGAACGGGCAGCGGGCACGCCTGTCAGTCGGGCTTCGCCAGCGCCCGCCCCGGCTGCAGCCGCGTGGCACCGCGGGCCGCGACGATGCCGGCCGCCAGGGCGGCGGCGAGCGTGAGGAGCCACGTGACCGCGATCCAGCCCGCCGGGACTCCGGCCCGCCCCGACGCGAACGCCGGCACGAGCGAGAGACAGCCGGCCAGGGTGCCGGCCGCGAGCCCCAGCAGCACCATGATGAGAGTCTCCAACACGACGAGCAGGCCGATCCGGCCCCGCGTGAAGCCCAGCGCCTGCAGCAGCCCGAGGCTGCCGCGGCGCTCGAGCACGCCCTGCGCCTGCACCGCGGCCACACCGGCGGTGCCCAGGAGAAGCCCGAGCGTGCCGAGCGCCTGGAAGCCGGCGAGGAACGTGTTCTGCACGGCCTGCAGGCTCCGCAGCCGCTCGACGGCGGGCACAACGGCCGGGCCGGCGTCGGCCCAGGCCCGCGACACCGCCCGGGCGGCCAGCGCCGCATCGGCGTCGGGTGGTGCTTCGACCAACGCGAGGGAATAGCCCGACAGCCTCGGATGGAGCCGCTGGAAGTCGGCCTCGCCCACGAGCACGTAGCCCTGCAGGATGCCGGGCTCGAGCAGCCCCACGATCTCGCAGGCCGCGCGGCCCTCCTCGGCATCGAGCCCGAAGCGGGAGCCGACGCCACCGAGCTTGAGCGCCCACTGCGCCGTCGCCTGGTCGAGGATCACCGGAGTCGGCCGGCCGGCGGCGGCCCGCGCCGGATCGTCCCGCAGCAGCATCCAGGGATTCTGGGCCACGGCATTCTGGGCCACGGCATTCTGGGCCACAGAATTTGGGGCCGTGCCCGATGCCGCGGGCAGCGGCGCGTGGTCGACGAACCGGAACCCGCCCCGTTCGAGGAATGACGGGCCGAGGCCGAGCACGGTCGGCTGCGTCGGCGCGTAGAGATTGATGCAGCTCGCGTCGTCGCCGCCGCTCGAGCGGATGCGGGCGATCGTGCACCGCGTCAGCGCCGCCTGCTCGGCGGAGGAGAGCCCGAGCGCGTCACGGGTCTCTGGATCGGCGGGATCGATACCGGACGGGGAGGCGAAGCTCGCGATGAACGTCCAGCCGCCGGTCGGCGAGTCATGGTCCTGGGGCCGGCGTGGCGGATGCAGCGCAAATGCCGACACGGCCACGATGAGAAACTCGGCGCAGGCCACGATCGCCGCCACCGAGAAGGCCCGCGAGCGGCCGTGCGCCAGCCCGCGCCAGGCCAGCCCCGCGAGGGACCGCACCGGCAGGTCGCCGCGGCCCGCCCGCGGTGCGAGCGCCACCCGCACGGCCGCCAGCAGGCCCGCGAGCGCCGTAAAACCGCCGGCGAAGAAGAGCCCGATCGCCGCCTGCGGCTCCGCCCGCCGGCCCCACCAGGCGAGCCCCAGCGCCGCCGCCGGCGCGACGACCGCCACGGTCTGCGCGAGCCTCCCGCCGCCGCGACCGCCGTGCGACTCGGCAGGGAACCCCTTCAGCAGCGGCAGCGGCGGCAGTCGCGCGGCCCTCCACGCAGCCGCCGCGATGGCGGCCAGCGACACCGCCGCGGCGGCGGCGGCAGCCGGTAGGGCCGCTGTCACCGCAGGCCGGTCGAAGGCGGACCCATGACCGCCGAAGGCCTCGGCCGACCCCGCGGACACGTCGGTCGTCCAGGCCGACTCGAGCCGTGAGAGCAGGGCCGTCGTCCAGAGCGGCCCCACGACCGCGCCCGCCACCAGTCCCGCGAGTACGGCCAGACCGCCGATGCCGGCGAGGAGCGCGGCAACGCGGCTGGCCGGCCAGCCGATCGCGGCGAGGATGCCCACGTCGCGGCGGCGGGCCGCGACCATGAGCCAGAAGAGCAGCCACTCGAGCATGAGCCCGGCGCCGATCAGGAAGCTCGACAGGGCGAGGAACAGGCTGCCGAACGGCGTGGAGCCCCGCGCCGCCTCCTCGGCCTGCGCCCGCACCGGCAGCACGCGCAGGCCCATCCGCGCCGGGTCGATGGCGGCGGCGAGCGCGGCGGCCGTCTCCTCGGGGGACGTGAGCGACGCGGCCGGGACGTGCCAGGCCGTCGTCACGCCGAAGCGGCTGCCCGCGAGCCGACGTGCGGTGGCGAGCGACACGAACGCCTTCGGCGCCGCGCCGTACTCCTTCCAGTAGCGGTCGTCCTCGTCGTGCGGCGGCGAGGCCCGCACGCGGCCGCGGTCGAACGGGAAGGGGGGATCCCAGTCGGCGATCGACGCCTCGTCGGTGATGCCCTCCACCTCGGGCACCAGGTCCCGCGCCACCGCGGCGCCCTGCATCGCCGCGATGCCCGAGATCCGCAGCGTGCAGGTCGTCTCCGCGACGCGGCCGTGCAGGGTCTCCGGCGCGAAGAACTTGATCTCGAGCGGATCGCCGACCGCAACCGGACTGCCGCGTGCGGCGAGATCGTCGGCGGCCCAACGGTCGATCACCACCTCGTCGGCGGCCGGCAACGGGAGGAGACGGCCGACGTTGTCGACAAGGTCACCCACAGGCAGCGAGGCCGCGTCCACGCCGACGATCGTCGAATAGGGAATGCCGAGGCGGCCCTGCTCACCACCAGCGGCCGGCGCGATCTCGTTGGCAAGGAACACGAGCGACGGCCTACCACCGAGAGGGCCGAGCACCCGCTCCGCGGCCCGGTCGGCCTCCTCCGGCATGAGAAGACGGCGGCTGCCGAGCCGCCACGGCCGCACGTCGCTCGCGGCGCCCGGACGCTCGAGCACGAGCCCGAGATCCCCGAGGTCGGGGGCGAGCGCGGCCGCAACCGCCGCCGCGGCGCGGCGTGGATCGCTCCGTGCGTCGCCGGCGGCATCGCCGCCGACCGCGAGGATCGCGTTGGCGACAGGGCGATCTTCCCGCAGAACCGCCCTCGCCGTGGCGAGCGACGTGACGGCCAGGCCGGGCGTCACCTGCGCCGGCCGCAGCGAGAATCGGCCGAGCCCCTCGCGCGGCAGCACCTCGGCGACCCGCAGCCGGCGGCTGAGCGAATCGTTCGTGCGGCGGCCGAGCGGGCTGTCGGCCGGGACATCGCCCGGCTTCGAGATGCGGACCACGACGGTGTCGGATGCCCGGGCGGTGAGCGCCGCGGCCAACGGCTCGTTGAGCGCCACGGCGTCGGCAGCCACGGCCGGGCACGCACGGGTGAAGCCAAGACCGCCGGGCTCGTCGCACGCCAGGAGCGTCGCTCGGACGGGCGGTCCCGCCCGTCCGTCGGCGGCGACCGCCTCGAACGTGACCTCGAGGATGATCGCCGGCACGAGTCGCAGCGCGACGGCGTCGTGGGCAGCCGTCTGGGCAGCTCTAGCCGCCGCCCTGGCGGCGAGTTCGGGACCGAAGAATCCGTCGGCGACGACGGCGGCCTCGATGCCCCCCAGCCGCGCGACGGCGAGCCGTTCGAGCCCCCGCCCTAGCGCGTTGCCCACGCCGACTGCGCCGGTGATCGTCGTCGCCACCACGGCGCAGGCGGCGGACAGCGCGGCCAACTGCGGCCACCACTGCCGTGCGAGCCTGAGTGCGAGCGCGGCGGGTGACCGCACGACGCCCGCATCGCCGGCGGCATCGACGCCGGAGGGTGACGACGGGGGGCCGCTCATGGCGCTCATGGCGACAGCCGCCCGTCGACGAGCCGGCGCACCGTGCCTACGCGGGCGGCGATCCCCTCCGCGTGCGTCACCACCACGAGCATGCCGCCCGACTCGGCGGCGAGCTCCACGAGCAGGTCGGCCACCGTGGCGGCGGCGTGCGCGTCGAGCTGGCCGGTCGGCTCGTCGGCCAGGATCAGCCGCGGCGAGAGCACCAGTGCCCGCGCGACGGCCACGCGCTGCCGCTCACCGCCGGAGAGCGACGCGGGGAACGCCGCGAGACGGTGTGAGAGCCCCACGCGGTCGAGCAGCCGGTGGGCGCGGACCACCACGTCGGTCGCGGCGCGGCCGCCGGCCAGGGCCGGCAGCACCACGTTGTCGAGCGCCGTGCAGCCGGCGATCAGGTGATGCTCCTGAAACACGAACCCGATCCGCCGGTTGCGAAACGCCGACCGGCCGCCGGCATCGAGCGCGAAGGGGTCGACGCCGTCGAGCCGCACCGTGCCGCTCGTCGGCTCCTCGAGCGCCCCGAGGATCGCCAGCAGCGTGCTCTTGCCCGACCCACTCGGCCCCATGATCGCCAGGCGGTCGCCGGGCGCGAGCGTGAGCGACACGTCGTCGAGCACGCAGACCGCGTCGCCCGCCGATGCGAAGGCCTTGGAGACGTGATCGACCTCGAGCACGACGGCCTCCCGGCGCCCAGAGCGGGCGCGCACTCAACCCGCGGGAACGAGCCGCGCGACGATCTCGGGCGGAATGGCCGCCGCCTCAGGCCGGCCACCCGGCCGCATCAGGCACCACACGGCCACCACCCGCCCGCGTGCCACCGTGCGGCCCGCATGGAAAAACTCGAACTCATAGGTCACGCTTGACCTCCCGACCGCCGCGACGGTGACGGCGATGTCGACCTCGTCGCCGAACCGCACCGCGGCCACGTAGTCGCACGACACGGATACCCGCGGCCAGCTGAACTCGCGGCCGTCGGGCTGCCGATCGATCACGTGCAGGCCCGCCGACCGCAGCAGTTCGTGCTCGGCCGACTCCATCCAGAAGAAGAACGCCGAGAAGTGGACGATGCCCGCGGCGTCGGTGTCGCGGAACTCGACGCGACGCCGAGTGGCGATCCGCAGGCCGGACTGCTCGCGGGCCGCGCCGGATGCGGCTGCCGCACGCGACCCGGCTGGATCAGGACTCTGTCCAGGCGCGGCGTCGCGTGTCACGCGGGTTACCCGTTCACTCGCCCACGAAGGGCAGGAGCGCCATGAACCTGGCCTGCTTGATGGCCCGCGTCACGGCGTGCTGGCTGGCGGCCGTGCAGCCGCTCTTGCGGCGGCCGAGGATCTTGGCCTGACGGTTGACGAGTTTGCCGAGCAGTTCGAGATCCTTGTAGTCGACGAACATCGGACGCGGCCGGGCGCCATCGATGAAGATCGGGTCGCGCCGCTTCACCTTCGCACGGGGCTTCGCCTTCTTGCGGGCTGTCTTCGCGAACTTGCCACGGGCGGGAGGGGGACTCATCGGCGTGCTTTCAACTTTCTGATACGGAAGGGGTCAGAGAGGGGATGCCGGTCGGGGCCGGGCAGCATGATACCCGGGAAACAGAACCAGGGAAGATGATAACACGTCACGGGAGCCGGGTCGCGAGGGACGCCGGCTCCCGTGATCGATTGCGGGAATCAGGAATCAGGGATCAGGAATCAGGGATCCGGAATCAGGGTGAGCCCGCGGGACTTCTCGAGCCTTTAGTAGCGGTCGCCGCCGCCACCGTAGCCACCACGGCCGCCGCCACCGCCACCGCCATAGCCGCCACGGCCACCACCACCGCCACCGCCGCCGTAGCCACCACGACCACCGCCACCGCCACCGCCGCCGTAGCCGCCGCCGCCACCCGAACGGGGAGTCCGCTCACGAGCCTCGTTGACCGTGAGGGGACGGCCGTTGATCTCATGCCCATTGAGGGCTGAGATCGCGGCCTGCAGTCCCTCGTCGGTCTCCATCTCGACGAAACCGAAACCACGCGAGCGGCCGGTCTCGCGGTCGGAGATCACCTCCGCCGATCGCACCGCGCCGTGGGGAGAAAACATCGCCTCAAGATCGGCCGACGTGGTGGACCAAGGCAGGTTCCCCACGTAAATCTTCCGGGCCATAAAGAAAGAACCTCAGGGACGGGAGCTTGCTCACGAAACAGTTCAACTCATCGACGACCGCCTCGCCCACACCCCACAGCTCCCGAACAGCACTGGAGTGCGGATGAAAGTCGGCCGCAAGGGCCGCATTTTTACCATCTTGCCCCAACAGCGGCAACACCGGGCCGGGGCCATCGGAAACCTGCAAAACAGCACCGTCCGCCCAGAGAAGCTAGCGGGGCGAGTCACCTCCCGGCGCCGCCCCGTCCGGTGCAGGCGGCCCGCCTGCGCCGGTGATTCCAGCGATCGCCCTGCGCACCTCGGCGATGAGCTGGCTGTCGGGTTCGAGCAGCTTCTCGCGAATCCGCAGGGCCCGCGTGTAGTACGGCAGCGCGTCCGCGGCGCGGCCCGCCGCCCGCAATTGATCGGCCAGCGTCTTGACCGCCAGCGCCGTGTCGAGATTCTCCTCCGGCGACACACGTTCGCGGATCGCGAGGGCCTTCGACGCCATCGCCACCGCAGCCTCGTGATCGCCGAGGCTGTGCCGGGCACGGCCGAGGGCGTGGAGCGCTGGGATCGACTGCTGGCAGTCGGCGCCGTGGATCCGCTCCATGATGGCGATCGACTCCTCCGCGTGCTGCGCGGCCGCGGCGGCGTCGCCCCGCGCGTTGCAGTTGTCCGCCATCGCGTAGAGCGACCGGGCGGTCTCCACGTTGTCGTCGCCGAGCACCTCCCTACGGATCGACAGGCACCGCTCGAGAATTGGCCGCGCCTCCTCCGGCTTCCCCTGAGCGGCCACGGCCCAGCCCAGCAGCGCGAGCACCTGCGCCGTGGCGATGTTGCGAGGGCCGAGCGCGGCCTCCTTGATCCGCAGTCCGTTCCGCAGGATCACCTCAGCCTCGGCATAGCGGCCGCGGCGCAACAGGCTCCAGGCGAACTTCTCGCCGACGGTCGCCATGAAGATGTGATCCGGACCGAGCGATCGCTCGATCGCCACGAGCGCCCGCCTGAGAGGTTCCTCGGCCTCGCGTTCGAGCCCCTGGCTGATGAGCGTCATTCCGTACGACTCGAGCAGGCCCGCGGCGACAGGATGGGCGTCGCCGAGATACTCCTCCGCCACCGGGATGCCCCGCTCGTAGAGCTGCCGCGCCCGCGCGGAGTCGCCGTTCTTCTCCAGTGATTGGGCCGTCCTGCTGAGCAGCATGAGCGTCTCTGTGTCACGCAGGCCGAACTCCTGCTCCAGGATGCCGAACGCCCGCTCGTTGAGCGACAGCGCCTCACCGCAACGGGATTGCTGCTGCGCGATCGCTCCCAGCTGACCGAGGCTGGATGCCATGTCGCGGGCGCTGCCCACGCCGCGGTGGTCGAGCACTTCGATCGCCTCGGTGATGTGCGCCCGCGACTCGTCGTAGCGGCCCAGCTGGTTTTCGACGGAGGCGATGCCCCGCAGCGTCTGGGCGAGGAAGAGCGAATCGTCCTGGCTGCGGGCGCTGGCGAGCACGTCGGCGTAGACGGCCGCCGACCGTTCCAATTCGCCGGATGCCTGCAGCGATCCCGCGAACGATGCGACGACCGCCGGCGTCGCGCCGCTGGGTCCGTTCGCCTGGACCGCCTCTTCGAGCGCCCGCGCCGACTCGCGGGGCATGCCGAGTTGGCGGAGCGTCGCGCCGACCGCAGAGAGGATGCGGCTGCGGGTCTCCGGGTCGGTGATTCCCGCATGGCCGTCGCGGCGCAACACGTCGGCGGCCCGCGTGAGCGTCTCCGCCACGGTCACCTTCCGGCCGTCGCGGGTGGGATCGGGCGACCGCAGCGCGTCGACCAGGAACGCGAGCACCGCGTCGGCCCGCGCCCGTCCCCGCCGCGCCTCCTCCGCCTGCCGCGAGGCCTCGATCGCCAGCATCGAGATGCCGACGAGGGCCGCGACGATCGAGCACGCGGCCACCGCGGCCGCCGCCGTCACCGCGCGGTGCCGCGATACGAACCTCCGTGCGGTGTCGATCAGGGTCGGCGGCACGGCGAGAATCGGTTCGCCGTCGAGCTGCCGGCGGATGTCCTCGGCGAGCTCGCCCGCGGATCCGTAGCGGCGGGCCGGCTCCTTCTCGAGGCACTTCGCGACGATGCAACTCACGTCGCGGCCGGCCGCGGGGCAGCGATCGACGAGCGCCGGCGGGCTCGATTCGCGGACGACCCGGGCCACCTCGTACACCGGCAGGCCCCGCAGGTCGAACGGATGCCGCCCTGAGAGCATCTCGTGCAGCACGACGCCCAGCGAGTAGACGTCGGTGCGCACGTCGATGTCGTCCGGCCTGGCGGCGAACTGCTCCGGGCTCATGTAGGCCACCGTGCCCACGAGGTCCCCGAGGGCCGTCACCTGGCTGGCCTCCGCCGCGTCCGCCTCCGTGGCCCGGGCCACGCCGTAATCGATCACCTTGGGGCTGCCAGAGCCGTCGACGAGGAGATTGGCCGGCTTGATGTCCCGATGGATCACGCCGCGGGAGTGGCCGTGGCCGACCGCCTCGCAGACCTGCAGGAAGAGCGTCAGGCTCTCGCGCGGCCCGAGCTCCCTTTCCCGCACGAACGCCGTGATCGGCCGCGCGTCTTCGACCCGCTCCATCACGAAGTAGGGCCGCTCGACGCCACCGATCGCGTGCGTGCCAGCCGTGTAGATCTGGGCGATACCGGGGTGCTTGAGCCGGCCGAGGATCTCGGCCTCGAAAGCGAACCGACGGAGCCGTTCGGGCGACACGGCGTCGGGCCGCAGCACCTTCACCGCCACGCGACGCCGCGGCGAGTCCTGCACGCCCTCGTAGACGCGGCCCATGCCGCCATCGGCGATCACGCCGGCGATCCGCACGCCGCCGACGATCTCGCCCACGAGGTCGGGAGACTGCACGGCCACCCGCGGCCGCACAACGAGGCCGAACGACGCGTTCGCATCGAACGAGCCTTGCGCGTCGAACGAGCCTTGTGCGTCGATCGAGCCTGCCGCGTCGCTCGTCACGCGCGTGGCGCTCGCCCCCGGCGCCGTCGAACCGCCGTCCGTGCAGTCCGCGCTCACGGCCGGCGCGACGGCAGGATCCGCGCCGCCGACCGGCGGCGTGAGGCGGGACACGTCTGCATCGCCCTCGTGCGGCATGGCGTCAGCATGCCCCGTAAGATCGGGGCGGCCGGAATGCCACGACGAGCGATTCGTAGCCCAGCGGCCGCTCGTATACGGCAGTGGCCTCGACCCGGCCAACGGCCGCGAGCACGTCGATCCGATCCACGCGGCGGCACAGGCCGCTCACCAGCGCTCGGAGCACGGTGCGGGAATGCGCGGCGCCGAGGCAGAGGTGCGGGCCGAAGCCGAACGAGACGTGGGGATTTGGCCGGCGGTCGAGCCGGATCTCGCGGGCCGACGCGAACGCCTCCTCGTCGAGGTTCGCGCTGGCCCAGCCGAGCGAGACGCGGTGGCCGGCCCGCACGGCGACACCGTGCACGTCGGTGGCGGCCGGGCAGACGCGGCCGATGTGCGTCAGCGGCATGAAGATGCGGAAGAACTCCTCGCACGCGTGCACGATTCGCGCGGGGTCCGCCCGCAGGAACTCGAGGTCCTGCGGCTGGGCGGCGAGGTGGCCGATCGCGCAGGCAACGGTGTGGATGATCGTGTCGCGGCCGCCGGCGAACGTGAGGTTTGCGAGCCCCATCATCTCCTCGCGGGTGAGCCGCCGGCCCCGGAACGTGGCCCGCGAAAGCACGCTGAAAAAATCGGTGCCGGGCGCGGCCTCCGCCCGGTCGAACTGCGCGTGGTGGTATGCCTCGAGGCCGGGCGTGTCGCCCCCCGCGTCTTCGGAGAGCACGTCGAGCCCCCACCGCATCCAGAGGTCGGCCTCGGACTGCGGCACGTCGAGGAGCACGGCCAGCGCGCGGCACTGCAGCGGCAGCGCCAACCCGTGCACGACCTCGATCGATTCGCGGCCCAGCGCGTCGTCGAGCAGCGTGTCGACGAGCGACTCGATGCGGGCCGCGAACGCGGGTTCCCTCGCCCGCATGAAGAACGGCTCGACGAGCCGGCGGTAGTCGGTGTGGTCGGGCGGGTCGGCCTCGATCGGCAGCTGCCGCATCGTGCGCACGAGCTCCTCCGACGGCACCGGCACGCGGAACGGCGCGTCGGAGCTGAAGGTCTGCCAGTCCCGCGCCGCCTGCCGCACGTCCTCGTGACGCAGGAGCATGAGCACCTCCTCGTCGCCGTACGGACAGCGCAGCACGCCGGAGGCGAGCCGGGCGTCGCGAAACGGATCGGGCAGCTCGTCGGAGTTGTGGCTCATGCGGCTTATGAAGTCGCTCGCGTCCCTGGCCGCCGCGATCCGACACCGTCACGTCGCGTCACGCGGCATCCCTGTTCGCGATCGTAGCCCGGGAGCCGACAGCGGCGAAAGTCTTGTGAACCGCACCGATCGGCATGCGGCGGGCCGCGGCCCCTGCGCCGCGGTCCCTGCGGTGTGTCCCGCGGCAGCCATCGGCATTTTGTCCGGCCGGCGGAAGGGTCCGTAGCATTGCCATGGTGGCCGCACGGACCCATATGGCCAGGAGGGTGGCCAGGAGGGTGGCCAGGAGGGTGGCCAGGAGGGTGGCCAGGAGGGTGGCCAGGAGGGTGGCCAGGAGGGTGGCCAGGAGGGCGGCTGTTTTCCGGAGCCTTCCGAGTCCGATTCCACCGTCACGTGAGGTGCATCATGGGAACTGTCAGTGCGAATCGTGTGGGGCTTTCGGTCGCGGCCGTCCTCGCCGGATGGCATGCGGTGTGGCTGGCGCTGGTCGCGAGCGGCGCGGCCCAGCAGGTGTTCGACTTTGCCTCCAGGCTGCACGGCATGAAGCCCGACGCCGTGGTGGGCACGCTCGACCCGGGCCTCGGAGCGCTGCTGCTCGCGACGGGCGCGATCGGCTCCATCCCCGGCTTCGGCGGCGCGTGGGTGTGGAACTGCCTGCAGCGGCTCCAGGAAGGCGCAGGATCGGCGGCGGGACGAGGCGGCGTGACGGCAGGCTCGCCACGCCAGGCTGCGTAGCGCAGCGCGGGCGCGACACGCTGTGGGACATCGGGCGGGGCGTCGCCGACCGCAGCGCGTTCCGCGCGGACCAGTTCCGTCTCGAGTCGTCGGCCCGCGCCCACGAACTGCAGACGGGCCCCGAGATGATCCAGCAATCGGGCGGACGGATCGACGCCTCCGGCCTGAAGTACCTGAGCACCGACCTCTGGACGGCGGAGGCGTGATGAACGTTTCGCGGCGGCGATCCGCGTCGGGGCGGTGCGGCAGCGGGCAGAGCCGGTGGTGAAGCCTCCCCGCGGCGATTAGGCTTGGGCACCACCGACGAGGACAGGTGCCTTGGACTTCTCGCTGATTTTCACGATCCTGCTGATCTTCCTCGTCACGTCGCTCGTGGGCTTCGTGCGATCACGGTTTACGGATCGCTGCCTGCAGTCGTTTCAGGGATTCCAGGTGTCGCTCTGCCGCACCGATGGGCGGGAGGTGTGGGGGCGACTTGACCTGAACCCCGGCGGCATCGAGATCACGTTTCCGCAGCGTGTGTCCGGCGAGCCGCGGGTGAAGAGCACCTACCTGCTCTACGCCGGCGAATACACCCTCATCCAATCGATCTTCCGCCACGCCGACCGGCTCACCGAGGCCGAGCAGGCCCGACGCAGCGCCGACATCGCGCGATCGTTCCACCCAGGCCCGGCCCGCCGGCTGCGGCGGCGCCTGCGGAATTTCCTGGGCACCGCCACCGATTCGCTCCGCGAGGTGCTCGCCCTCGTGGTCGGCCGCGTGCAGAAGACCCAGGATCGCTACGTGGCGGCGGAGGGCACTGACGCGCTGACGAAGCTCGGTGGCAGCGTGCTCACCGAGGTGAGCAGCATCCACGATCCGCTCCTCGAGCGGCAGATCGGCCGCCAGGTCGTCGTGGAGGTGATCGAGGGTAACGAGATCCACGAGCACGTCGGCATCTTCAAGGAGTATTCGTCCGACTTCCTGCACCTGCTCGATGTCGAGTTTCCGGAGCCGTGGACGCTCGATCTCGCGGCCGGCCGCCCGACGGAGCACGCCGGGATGGCCGCCGCCTGGGAGGGCGACGTGCTGAAGGTCTCCAACCGCGGCGCGCGGCCGGTGCTGGTGGTCGCGTTGGACGCTGGCGGCGGCGAGCGGTCGGTGGACGCGCTCGTGGCACCTGGCGGCACGATCGACGTGCCGCTGGCGGCGACCGGCGACAAGGCGCGGCTCCGCATCCAGACGATCCGCGACCTCGACATGATCGTGCCCCGCTCCCGGGCGGCCGTCCGCAACCGTGCGGAGTGCGGCGGTGACGAGGCGGGCGAGTCGCTCTGGGACCTGGTCTTCGATCTGGGCATGGCGATCCGGGGCGGCACGAACGCGGAGCAGGAGGAGCGTCTCCGCCTGCGGCTCGAGCAGGCGCCGGCCGACGCCACGGCCGCCGCGACCCTGGGCGCGCTGCTCCTGAAGCGGCAGGACCACGCGGAGGCGGGCCGCTGGCTGCGGGCCGCCTACAATGGCCGCGACACACTGCCCGACGGCGGTCGACGGGTGCTGATGCAGCTGCGCGAGCTGTCGCGCAGGCTGGCGCAGCGGGGCCACGAGGGGGCAGGGGGAGCGGGCGTTGCACGAATCGTGACACACCGTCAGGCGGCCCATGCGATGAGCGATCCACGACTGCACCTCGGCCGGCACCTGCGTCTCGACGACAACCCGCTGCTGGCATCCGCGGCGGCCACCTGCGATCGACTGCTCCCGGTGTTCGCCCTCGATCCGGCGATCCCGCGGGGCCGCTGCCAGGAGGCTTTTCTCCTCGCCTCGCTCGCGGACCTGCAGTCGTCCCTCCGCGGCCGTGGCTCAGACCTGCTCGTGGTGCACGAGCCGCCGCCGGCAGACGCGCGCGACCGCTACCTCTCGCCGCTCCGCATGATCGACGAAGCGCAGCTTCCACGCGACGCGTCGCGGCTGCCGCGCACCTACACGCCGTTTCGGCAGCTGGTTGAAGCCGCAGGCGTGCGGTTCACCGCGGCCATCGCCGCCCCCGACCGGCTCCCGCCGCTTCCCGACGGCGTGACCTGCCCCACGATCCGGGTGCCAGACGTGCCGCAGGTCGCGACGGGCGGCGAGTCAGCCGCGCTGCGGCACTGGCGGCAGTACCGCGATCGACGCCTCCCTGACACGTATAAGCAGACCCGCAACGGGCTCTTGGGGCCGGACTATTCGAGCAAGCTCTCCCCGTGGCTGGCGTGGGGATGCCTCTCGCCGCGGCGCGTGGCGCACGATCTCGCCCTGTACGAGGGCGAGCACGGCGCCAACGAGGGCACCTACTGGCTCTGGTTCGAGCTCTTGTGGCGGGACTTCTTCGCGCTGCGGGCCGATCACCTCGCCGCCGGAGCCGAGCCGCTCGGCCCCGACGATCCGCGCCGACAGATGCTCGCAGCCGCGCGGCTCGGCCACCCGTTCGTCGAGGCGGGCATTCGCGAGCTCAACGCCACCGGCTTCCTGGGAAACCGCATGCGTCAGATCGTCGCCAGCTACTGCATCAACGAGATGGCCTGGCCGTGGACGGTCGGCGAGGCCTACTTCGCCGAGCAGCTGATCGATTACGACCCGGCGTCGAACGTGGGCAACTGGAAGTACATCGCCGGGCAGGGGGCGGATCCGCGGGGCGGACGGCGATTCGACATCGCCAAGCAGCAGGAGATGTACGACCCGGACCGTGCGTACGAGCGTCACTGGAGGGAGCCATGACCTCGCTTCTCGAGGTCACTCCTTCGGCTGCCGGCACTGCCCTCATGAGCACTGATACAAGAATTGGGAGGGGTCATCATCGCCCACCCGCTCCCTCGCGACGGTCGAGCCGGCCGCTGAATTCGAGGCGTCACCCCCGATTCTCTCTGCATGCGGTGCCGTGACCAAGGGGGCAGCCCGGACCAGGACGCGAGATCCCGCATGAATCACCGCGTGTTTTCGTTTCACGCCGATTGCGATACCGTGTGAGCCGTGTTTGGTACCGGGTTCGACATGCAGGGAGATTGGGATGCCAGAGCGGAAGGTCGCCGTCGTGACGGGTTCTGCCACGGGCGTGGGTGCCGCCACGGTCCTGGGCCTGGCACGCCGCGGGTACGACGTCGTCATCAACTACACGAAAAGCGCGGCGGAAGCCGCGGCTTCCTCCGCAGCCTGCGCCGAAGCTGGCGCCGACACGCTGATGGTGCGTGCCGACGTGGCCGACGACGCCGACTGTCGCGGCATGGTCGCCGCCGCGGTCGATCGCTGGGGCCGTATCGACGCGCTGGTGAACAATGCGGGCCGCACGTCCGTTGCCAGCATGGCGGGCTGGGAGGGGTTGGATGCGCAGGTCTTCCACGACATCTACGCCGTGAATCTGATCGGCGCCTTCCAGATGATCCGCGCCTGTGCGCCGGAGCTGAAGAAGGCCAGGGGGGCGATCGTCAACGTCTCGTCGATGGCCGGGGCGCTCGGAATCGGCACCTCGGCCCCATACATCGCCTCCAAAGGAGCGCTCAACGCCCTGACGCTGAACGTGGCGAGGATGCTTGCACCGGATGTGCGGGTGAATGCCGTGTGTCCGGGCCTCATTCTCAGCCGTTGGTTTGCGAGCGGGGCCGGCGAGGGTGGCATGGACCTGCTGAAGAGCCAGTACGAACAGGCCGTTCCGTTGGAGCGGGCCAGCACTCCAGCGGATATTGCCGACGCGGTCATCTGGTTGATCGATGGTGCCGCATCGATGACGGGCGAACTGCTGTTGCTCGATTCGGGCATGCATCTCGGCAAGGGATTATCTGGGGGCCGCACGGCCCCTTGAGCCCCAGGACTCGCGTTGCCGGCGGCTGTCTCTCGAGAATAGGATCGGTCGCAGGCGGAATCCTCGAGGGCAAGACGTGGCAATCAGCGTGGCGATCATCGGTGGTGGGCCGGCGGGCCTGACGCTGGCTGCGGCATTGGCCCAGCAGGGCGGCTTTGAGATCGCGGTGTTCGAGCGTGCCGACGACCACTTCAGCGCCGAAACCTACAACCCCGACCGCAGCTACACGATCGACATCACGGGCCATGGTCTGCGTGCGGCACGCTTCATCGGCATCACCGACCGTTTCGATGCCGGGCTCATTCACTTCAAGGGGCTGAAGATCGCCCCCCATCCCTGGCTTCGTCGGCTCGGGGCTGGATTCGCGGAGGAGCCGTACCACGGCAGGGGCTGGACGGGGAGCCGCGGTGACATCTGCCGCTGTCTTCAGGCCCATCTGTCTGAGCGGCATGCAGATTCCGTGGCCCTTCACTTCGGAGCCGAGGCGACCCTCGTCGATGCAGGGCAGCCACGGCTCCGCATCGCGTCGCGGGGTGCCGGGGCCGGCGACATGAAACGGTTCGATCTGGTCGTGGGCTGCGACGGTGGTGGCAGCGGCGTACGGCAGTCCCTCGCCGATCACGCCAACGGGTTCGCAGTCGAGGGGGCCGACCTGGGAAACCACTCCCTCATGCTGCATCTGGACCAGCACCTCGACGAGCTGGATCCGCAGTACCTCTATGTCCTTGCGGTCCATCCCGTGACGGCCGTGGCCGGGGCGATCAACGGCCCCGGGGGACCGACGGATCCGCGGTGGTTCTGCCAGATCGGATTCAGCGGGACGATGCGGTTCGACTCTGACGCGGATGCCGGTCGTTTTCTCGACGGGGCGCAGCCGCTGCTGCGGCACTTCGCCTCCGACGCCAAGGTGCAGGAGTTTGGCCGTCGGCAGTGCCTGCCGACCGGCAAGACCAAGCGGTGCTCGTCTCTCGTGGCCGGGCGGGTGGCGCTTCTGGGCGATGCCGGTGCTCCTGTGCCGCCCGTGGGCCAGGGGGTGAATGCGGCCATGGAAGGCGCGACGGTGCTCGCCACGTGCCTGCACGAGCATCGTGATTCGCTGGATGCTGCTTTGGCGGCTTATGCGGCCACGTGGGGCCCGGAAACCGATGCGCTGCGGCGGATCGCGATGACGGTCGACCTCTCACACACCATGACGCCCTTCCGGATCCTCCTGGCCTCTTTCCTGGGCTACTCTGGCTTGAGGCTCGCCAAGCGCGAGGATCTGAGTTATGCCGAGGCCTGGGAGCGTTTTCGCCGCGGCGAGGACCGCATCAGACGCACGCCCCTGGGGCTGGTGCTGCCTCGCCGTCGAGGGTGATTGGGAGCGGCTGGCGGCAGCCATAGCGGTTGCCGCGGCTCCTCGCGCCGCCGGGGCCGTCGGCATGCTCATGTGTCCGATCCTCGGCCTCGAGGATCGCCGCCCCCCGCCAGGCTCCGCCACAGCCGTGAGAACCCGGCAGGCCCTCGGCGATTTCGGCCGACCGGGCCACTACAAAAGCACTCCTTGAAGAACCTCCGTCAGGGGGCTAATTTTTTGTTTTTACCATGCGACAGAGGACGGTCGTGCAGCGTACCTGTGAGTTAGAGGATCTTTCGTCGTCTGGGGCCAGTGGTCATCGCACCGCCTCCTGCCCGACCGCGGAAAAACGGTATCCGACGAAGCGGGAAGTGCTCGCGGTCATTCCCGACGAATGCTTCGATCGCAGCTTGATCAAGTCGTCGCTCTCGTTGTTTTTGTCTTTGGCGATGACGATCGGCAGCGGAGCCCTCGCGTACACCTTCATTCCGCTCACCTGGTCATGGCTGCCCGCGTGGATCGCCTACGCCGTCGTGGCCGGAACCGTTGGCACAGGGTGCTGGGTCGTCGCGCACGAGTGTGGCCATCGGGCGTTTACGAAGCACAACTGGCTTCAGGATATGATCGGCTACTGCCTGCACAGTGCCTTGCTCGTGCCGTATTTTTCCTGGCAACGCAGCCATGCGTTGCATCATGCCCGCACCAATCACCTCGACCTAGGTGAAACGCATGTGCCACTTCGCGACGGATCGCCCCGCGGTAAAGCTTACCGGTGGTGGCAGGCGACGATCGGAGATGAGGCGTTTGCCATTGTGCAGATCGTCATCCGCTTCACGTGCGGATGGCCTCTTTACCTGTTGACCGGTGCCACGGGTGGCCCGGCTCGGGGTGCGACCAATCACTTCTGGCCGGCCTGGCCATTCTCCGCGGCACTCTTTCCAGGCGAGTGGCGCCGCAAGGTTTGGTTGTCGGACATCGGCATTCTGATCATGCTCGGCCTGCTCGGCTGGTGGACGTATTCCTCAGGTTTTCTCCCGGTCCTCGCCGTCTACGTCGGCCCCTACTTGGTCGTGAACTTCTGGCTTGTCTTGTACACGTGGCTCCAGCACACGGACGTCGATGTTCCGCACTTTGACGACGAGGAGTGGACGTGGGGCAAAGGTGCATTCATGACGGTTGATCGCCCGTACGGCGCCGTACTCGATTTTCTGCATCATCACATCGGCAGCACGCACGTCGCGCATCACATGGATGCTCAAATCCCGCATTACAACGCCGTCAAGGCAACGCGTGCCGTGCAGGCACACTTTCCGGATCTCTATCGCTATGATCCGACTCCGGTTCACAAAGCACTCTGGAGAGTGGCGACGCGGTGCCACGTGGTGTCGAAGGACGACGAAGGCTGGAAATTCACCGGGCGACGCCACTGAGCCTTCCCCCCCCATGCCTCTCTCTGCAAGCGGTGCCGTGGAAGTGGGGCGGGTCAGCGGCGTGCTGGCAAGAGCCGCTGAGCGGGCGGCGACGGCCATCGCCGACCCTGCGAAGGGGATGGCGGTGGCGGGCGCTCACAATGGAGACGCTCCGGGCCACGCATTGGCCCCGAGGCCCGCGGTACGACGCGGTCAGATCAACGCCTTCAGATCAACGCTTCACGCTGTCGTCGGTGCTCGCGGCTTCAAGCGGCTGCCCGTCGTCGGTCGTTGATTCCGGCTTCGTGACCTCGCTGAACTCGTCGCTTTCCGGGGCGGGAACCGTTGCGGGCGTGCTCACGTTTTCAATCGCGACCGGCTCCGCGCGAAGTTCCGTCTCGCCTTCCACGGTTTCAGCGGTCGTAGTGGCGGTGGCATCCGGCATGTCGCTCCGCAGGCCGTCGAGGATCTGGCGGAGTCCCTCCAGCTGCACGGACACCGCCTGCGTGGCCTCTCCGAGCATCATCCGCCGCGTCTCATGGAGACGCAGCGCCGAGGCGTCGAGCTGCTGCTTCTGAGTCTGCAGTTCCGATGCCTGACCGAGCATCACGCTCTCGACACGGGTCATCGAGTCATTGATATTGCGGAGCAGTGTCGCCCGCTCGCCGGCGTCGATCTGCTGGTGCCGCGCGAGACGGTCCGCGACGTCGCGGCGGATCTCGGCGAGGCCGTTGTTCGCGATCACGAGCTGGTCGCGGATTCGTTGCGTGTCCTCCAGTTGTGCGGAGGCATCCTTGCCCAGAGCCGCCAGCGCGGTCTGCGTCTTCTGGCCGGCGGCTTCCACGTCCGCCAGCACGCCGGCAACGCGGTTCATTCTCGCCGCCTGGGCGGCGAGGTCGGTTGAAAACTGCTCCGAGCTCACCTGCGCAGCGGCTGCGGCCCGCTGCACGAGCAGCGTGCTCTCCCCGACCGCCGTCTGGATCGCGGCCGCGCGGTGAGAGATTTGCCAGACGACCGTCGTCGAGAGGAACGAGAGCAGTGCCACGACACCACCAAGGACGGTCAGCGATTTACCGCGGCCGGTCTGCTGCTGCAGTTCGTCCTCGACCCGTGCCATCCGGGTGTTCAGCTCGGCGACCTCGTACCGGCGATCCGTGACGAACTTCCGCAGGTCCGCCGTCGCGCCGCGGATCAGGTCCACGGTGGTGTCCGTGGTCGCTGCGGCCGGCGTTGTGTGGGGCTTTCCCCAGGAGGAATCACGGGCCGGACCGTCGCTCGGCAGAATGGACATGACAATCTTCTCCCCGCTGAAAAACAGCTGCAAACCCCGGTGTCATGGTGCGGGGGCGCACCGCCCCCATTGGTTCGACATCGGATTCCCCCTCCGCGGGCTTGAACGCCGCCCTGGCCGCGCGGTGAGGTCGGTGGCGCAACTTACGCAACCGGTTTCATCGCAGGGGTTTCTTCCTTGATCAAGCTCCACGCGTTCGTCTGTGCCATGAGAGGTCTGCCTGCCCCTCTACTCCACTAGGGAAAAGGCAGGTGCCTCACCCATCATTGGCACAGAGAGATGTGGCCATACGTATCTGAATCCTGTTGGGGTGTGGGTTCTTGGACCGGCTTGGTGGCAGCGTGGTACCTCGCCCGTGCCGCCAATAAGTGCCCTGGAGCGGCTATGATGCGGTCGCTTCACACTTCCGACGGAGCCACTTCAAGCAGATGCCTCGTTTTCTCCGTGCCGCATTCGGCCTGCTCACCGCATCCGTGGTCCTGCTCTCGGGCGTGGGGTTGGCCGCCGATCCGTTTTGGGGTGCGGACCCGGCATGGAGCCTGATCCATGAGCCGGCCGTCGAGCGGGAATTGAAACTCTCGCCTGCAAAAAGCCGGGACTTCAGGAGGCTGCTCGATGAGTGCGACGCCAGGTTTTTTCCGCTTCGCAACAAGCCGTTGGAAGAAGCCGCCAAGGGCGCCACGGAAGCAATGGCTGAACTGACAAAGAACCTTCAGTCGCTCCTTTCTGAGCCCCAGCTTCGGAGGTTGGCGGAGATTCAGACCAGACAGCAGGGGACATCGGCACTGCTACGAACGGGACTCGCATCGCTCATGGACTACACGCCCCAGCAAAAAGAGCAGTTGGAGCAGGCTGTCTCGGAAACGCTTGCGAAGACCAAAGAGTTCGAACAACGGGCGGCAAACGGTGAACCGAGGGAACCCCTGGAAAAGCAATACACGGCGCTCAAGCAAGATGAGCTCAAGACGGTCATCCGCACGCTCAGCCCTACGCAGAAATCCATCTGGCAAGAATCGCTCGGCCGGGATTTCGACCTGACGAAACTTGGTCAAGCCAGATTCAAGGCGCCGGAACTCGTGGACTCAGGTGTTCCCTTGCTGGAAATACTCCGGCTCCAGGCGCTCGGTCCCAGCCACGCCAAGAGCCCGCTCCAAGACGCGGGCGGAGTCGCCAGGATTCCCGAGCTCAACGGCCGTGAGATTTCATCCACAGCCAATACATGCCCGGGGGACGGCGTTCGTCCATGGCGCGGAGGAAGTGCCAGTGGTAGAGACGCTTCGCCAAAAAGCTTGGCTGAAACGGAAGATCTTCGAAGCGGCGACCGACAGCGGGGATCTTCTGAACTGAGTGGCTGTTCGTGAAGCGGTCGAGAATATGCTCCCCGACGTCGGGCACGACAAAGTCGTGCACTTCCACCAAGACATCACATCGACGCAAGCCAGCAACGGCTTCGGGGGCGACAAGCTCCTCTTCGGCACCCTCTGCGTCGACAATGACAAGACATCGCGGCGGGCTGTCACACACCACCTCGGCGAGATCGGAAATGGCACACAACCCCTTGGAGACGATTCTCTCACCCACACAGTTCTGCTCCGCCATTTCAACAAGAAGCTTCCGCCCCTCCGGAGCCATTTCGAACGCCACGATGCGGGCTTCTGGAAGTCTGCGCGCCAATCCGACCGCATAAAACCCTTCGGCAGCGCCGACATTTACAACTGTTTGATAGTGGCGTGCACATATTTCCTCAACAATGCCGTGGAGCTCGCGTTCATAGGTGCCCAGCAACTTGGGGAGATACTCGCTGCCGACCGACGAGTCGCAATAGCGCAAGCCCTTGAACGGCCCACTCATGACCATCCCGCGCGAACGATTCTTGACCAGGCGAAGAACTCTCGCCGCTGGACGCCATTCGGCAGGAATGAACGTTCGCGCCGCAGCATGCAGCATTCCCATCGCCAGACCGCCTATCCTCTCGCGGAACCATCAGAAGGAAATGAAACGTACTTCTCGTTGAACGCGCTGACCCGCTCCCGGATCAACTCCATGCGTCGCTCATGGCTGACGCCCGCAAAATGGATCAGATACGGAGTGTCTGCCCGATCAGGTGGGATGCTGTTCCATCGCTTGTCCAGCAAGGATAGCCCGCCATAATACCTGCTCACGCGACTACGCTCTACCGGACACAGGGTGTAGCCGAGCAGATAGAGGACGGCCGCCTGGTCCCACCACCGGTGAAGCATGTAGTGCTTCTGCATCGCAACATCGCGGAGAAATTCATCTGCCTCCGTGCACGAGCGCACCATGACAACGCCAGTGTTCAAGTGCGCACCTTCATTGGTGTGATGCTCCACCGCATAAAGCCACTTCTCTGGGATGAGTTCGGTGCTAATGTCGACCGTGGGGTCGACGAAAACGGCATCCGCGTCAATCCACACGACGAGGTCGTATCTCGCAAGCAACTCTCGAATCAAGGCGATCTTCCGCCATGCCGGTGGCGTCGCGATAGGGAGGCAACGAGCGAAGGTGCGCAGGCCGGCTTCGCTGAAACCGTCCATCGCCCTAGCCCTCAGCGATCCGGGAGGTGCAATTCCCCGGAACTTCCGGCTTGGCGGCATGCGTTCGGCGAGCCACAGCACCATCTCCCGCAGCCACCGCACCGTCTTGCGCCCTTGTCGCAGGTACCATCGGTCGGCTGCTGCGCTCTTCGGTTCGTAGGGCGTTGCACTGAATGAGCGTGAAGTGTCATCGTCATCGTGGGGTGGAACCACCAGATCGAATCCGTGCCTGGCCGCATACACCTGAAAAGTCGTTCTCGTCATGGCCAGGAGCGCCGAGTGCGGGCCTGACGCCATCGAACAAATGACCTTACGCATAGCGGGATCGGCCCGGAGACATGGAGACAGGAACGATCACAACTACGTGGCCTACGCCGAGGAACTCGAATCGCAGGCCCTCGCCCGACCCCAAAGAGAGCTGAGCGATACTGATGAATTGCGGATCGGCGACCACGTCGAAGAATGTGGCAAGACGATGGCGGATGATTCCGGTCCTACACCCGGCGGTCGCACATTCGCAGACATCTGCTCCCGCGGGTACACGTGCGTCGCATTGGAGCCTCTAGCGGAACGTGCGCGGTGCCAGCGTGAGCACCTTCCGCTGTCGGTGATTCACCGAGGAGACAGCTGCATTATACGCACGGCTACGTCGTGCCTTTCCCCGCCTCGACTTCGACCACCTGAAGCCTCGACGCGGTGACGCTCGACGACTCCCTGCAATGCGGCTGCCAGGACGAGGTGACGTTCATCAAGATCGATACCGAAGGGCACGAGGAATCGCTGCGGAAGGACGCTACGGCGTCCATTCGCAAATCCTGACCGAGGTTCATGCCGATCGCATTGAACAGGCACCAGTTCTTCCGGGGCAGGTCTCTTCAGTGGTTCCCCGATCAGTTGCCGGAGCATGACGTCTCCCATTTCATGCCAACGGCTGGGTGCGAGGAGCCCCGACCGACCCGCTCGCCAACATCTTTGAGTATTCCAACTTCGTGTTTGTTGGACGGGCATAGCAAACGGCAGGTCACGGGCCGAACGCAGGACGAGCTACTGGACAGATGGACGGTTGGAGAGGTGCCCGGCCCACGAGGTCGCCAAGTGGCTCGGTCATTCACCCAACGCGGCATCCGCCCGTTACCTCGAAGCCCGCGAGCACCACCTTGAGAACGCGGCGGCGGGCGGCGGAGCCGGTCCGAAGTGCAGCGCAGATTGCAGCGCAGCATCTTCCCGCACGTTCGGGCAACGATCCGCACGAAACGCCAGAACCCGCTGCCCCCATGCAGGTTGCAGCGGGTTCCTCGGGAATCGCGACAGACTCGCCGCCTGTCCTAGTGGGCAGCACAGGATTCGAACCTGTGACCTCTACGGTGTGAAGACGACCCAACGGAGGTTTTGTTGCGACTCGAAAATGCGTTCCCGTGCGAGGGATATCGCGATTGCAGATCATGTGCGATTCGCACCGAACGTGCAATAGTTGCATTCATCGGCACGAATAAGGGGTAGGAAAGGGGTAGGCGATCGTCTGTTCTTCGGCAAAGGCTCCCGCTGCGGCCAGCAGCACGGCGGCAGTCGTCGGTCGGATCATGTGGTTGGCGCTGGCGGCGCATCGTCCACGGCCACGGTGCCCGTGTTGTCGGCCTCTGCTCGCGTCCGCTTTTGGCGCAACGCCTTATTCGCGGCCCTCGCAACCAGTTTCGCCGCTTCGGTGAACTTCTCGCCCTCGATTGCGTCACGCTTCAGCACTTCATGCTGGAGCGCTTCAGACAGTTCCTCGACCGACACGCGCACGTCTGGCGAAAGCCGCTTCAACTCACGACGCAACGCATGCAAAATCGGCTCGCTTAAAATCAACGCCGCAAGGTTGTAGCGACTGCGGGCGCGGAGTTGGTCGTTGTATGCGTCCAGGCCGGATCGCTGAATGCCTTCCTTAGTCAAAAGAAACAGGTCATCGATGGTGTCGTCGTCGCCGTGGTCAAGGTTGAGAATGTCCAGTTCCAAAACCAGATCAGCGGAGATCGGCTTTGAGAATGACACGCTGAACACCTTCCAGAATTGGCCGTTCGTCAGCACGACCCATTCGACGCCTTGATTCGCCGCGTAATCGACGGCCTGCTTAATGTGGCTTTCCTTTAGCCCGACGTTGATTGCCTTCACCTCGATCAACGTCTGCAATTTGCCGTCCACCTTGGCCGCGAGATCGCAGTACGTGCCGCGGATCGAATACTCGCGGGTGATCTCGCTGTATTTGTCGAAGCCGAAAACGTCCGCGAGCATATCGGTGACGATCATCGAGGTATCGCTTTCGTTCACGTCGCGATCCTTCGCAGACTGCAGTACCGGCTTGAACCGTTTCAGACCAGCGGACAGGCGATCCGCGACTCTCTTGGGAACTGGCATGGGGGACTCCTGGCGCACGGGAATGCCATATCTGAAACCCCCTCGCGCGGGTTGTCCAGTGGCCGACGCCCCAAGGTTGTCCCATGTCCCAATTCATACGGATTCCGCCCGCCCACGGCACCTTGGCCGGCGGTGTGGGCCAGCCCGCATCGCCCCTAGGGGGCATCAATTTCGGCCCCGCGCCTACGTACCAGAACGGCGTGTTTCGCTGGTCGGCTCGGTGCCACACGGCCAGGGGCTTCCCGGTCGGTGCAGCGTGGCGGGCCGCCACCGTCTCCGCGTCGCACTGACGCTGCACGCGGGAAATTGAGAATGCTCTGCTGTTTCCCCTATCAGGCCGATCTAGTGCGGGCACATTGTTCCCGGTTTCCGTCTCAGCCTTCGGTTGCCCAGGCTTTTCGAGCATGGCCTCTCGGAACGCACTTGTAGTTAAATGTGTGATCTGTAGCGATAGCCTAGGCGTCTATCTCAATGTCGCTCGCTACATCACTTTGTGGAAAAAGAATCGACTCCGATAAGCCAGAGACAAATAGGCACCACGCGTTCCGTCCCCAGCCATACGGACACCATCAGCCCAACAAACAGCTGGTAGAACGTGTAGTAAAACACACACCACTGAAGCGGGACCTGATCGATGACGAGGAGCTTAAGCGTGTAGGCACCAATCCCAAACTGGGCAATCACGGCAAGCCAAAATACCCAATCGGCAATCAATAACGATTCGACTTCATACGTACGGCCGTACCAATCCAACAAATACAGCAGCGACGGGAGTCCGCTCGCAACACACCCAAGAATGCTGACAAAAAAGAACATGAATAGGTTGTCCTCACACCATCGCGCTAAGACAAACGTCGCTGTAATTGTGACAATGCAGTACACGGGCACAGCTACTGCGATCAGCAGGCGAGGGCTTGTGGCAGCGACAGCAGCCAAGGGCAGTCCAGCCAGCAGAAGAAGAACCATCGCGCCGACAGCCCCGCTTTGATTGGAGCGACGCCAAATACCGACTGCCCACTCCAGCGGTGCTGCCGAAATGCCTGATTTGTCTAAATCGGTCTCCGCCGAAGAATCTACTTGGCGTGATGACGGCAATGAAGGGATATTCTTTATGGAGTCCGCAAGTGAGCCGAAAAAATCACTCGGATCTTCGTCGTCGACGACCGCGCGGTCCACATAAGAGCCAGCAGTAGGCGCCCCGTTGTTGTGAAATGTCGAGAATTCAGCACACGCTAACCATGGCCCAGTACTCGCGAGCGAGAACTCATCGCTCATGGATATACGACCTTCCTTAAGTGCAGCTAGAACGCGACTCGCGGGAAGCGGACCGTGCACCTTGCCAGACCTCCTAATGAAAATCAGATTCTGTTTCATCGCGTGAGCCTCGGACTGTGAGAGTCGTCGAGAAAAGTGGTTTAAAATCTGGCCTGAAGTTCGCAGACTTCGACTAACAATCGTCGACGGTCAACGCAGCGAGCAGGCTGATCTCGTGAACAACGACAACGCCAGCGAAAATCTCCTAGTCATCGGCGGCGTTGTTTTGCAGAACGAGAACGGCAGCGTTGGGGGCGTCCGGCCGATGGAGTCGCCCCCCCAGTGGAGCGTAATGGCGGCAGTCTGTCTAGGGGGCAGGGCAAGAGACCACCAATGCGCCGTGGATCTGGCCAGACGTGACTAGCCGACCTATGTCGCCGTCACTTTCACCAATTCTTCGTTCACGTCGGACTACGCGAACACGCCTACGACAATCCGCTCGATGCTCTCGCAGATGTGCGCCATAAGTGCACGTCAACTCGCCGCCTACACCGCCGCAAGCGTCCCACGCACGTAGTGCGGGCACTCGCTGACGAACTGCTCCGCGACTTCGATCCGCACGGGACGGGCCGTCGTGAACGTCACCCAGCACCGGAGCGTGTCCATCTCGCGCCGCTCGGCCACCACATCCGCACCGGCCCAGGTGTCGATGTAGTTCGCGATTGCCTTCCGACGGCTCGTCCGCACGTCACGGCGCACGCCGTCTTGAAACGCGAACGTGAACTGCCGGGCTGTATCGCCCGCATCACTGGCATCGGCTCGCGGCTCGCCCGCACCGCCCCTAGTGGGCATCAATTTCGGCCCCGCGCCTACGTACCAGAACGGCGGGTTTCGCTGGTTGATTTTCCGGCTCGGCCTTTGGGGCATACCCAGTGCATGGTGCAGACCTACCCGGCATACGAAACCCGCAGCCGCGCACACGTGCCGGAACGGCGGGATTCGCTGGTCGGCACCGCTACCGCCGGCAGGGGGCTACGCGGTCGTGCTCGATGAACGCCCCGCGTGACCGCTATGGGCACGAGCGGGGGCATTCGCCGTCGTAAGGCCGTGGATCACTTCTGGATTCGTGCGTCGATCTTCTTTGCGAGAGGCGCTATTTCCTCTGGCTTCATGTCAGACAACCGGATGTGGACAACCGTTTTTCCGCGGAGAAAGACAATCTCAGCCATCACGAAGTCCGGCAAATTTTGGGCTGGAGGGGACTTTGTGACCCAGGTATTCGACCGGGATTGGTCGCCCACTCCATCGAGCACTTCTGTATCCCCACCCACTCCTTTGAGAATTATGTCGTACGCATCGGCTGCATCAGCCGCATCGTCCCACTCAAAAGCCGTAATGCCGCCTCTCACTTTCCCACGACGCATTAGCCGGCGGTCACCCTGCCGCCTTGCTGGCGGTAGGGTTTCAAACATCTTCGGCGGGGCAGCAAGCGGCCCTGCTTCCCATGCTTCGTGAAGATCGCCGGGGGCAAACAACAAGTCAGGATCAATAAACGCATTGCCATTGAGTGGCAAAGGTTGCTGACCGTTTGCAGCCGCGGCAGCCTTCGGGTTTTTCGCTTCCGCAGCAAAGTCCTGAGGGCTCTTCTTTTTGATCTCGTTGTATTCCCTCTTTGCTTGCTTGATTTGCTCAGCGACCCCGTTTCTGCGACTTAGCTCCGGCGTTTGCTTTTGAGCTCTTTCCAACGCCGCAACCTTGTCGGCCGCAGCCTTGATCGCATCGGCGCGGGCTGCCTTGCCAGCTTTCAATTCCTCCTCAGTGAAGTCGTCTCCGCAGCAGTGCACAGAGAAAGCGATGGTCATCGCGACTGCAAAAACGGTTTTCAATTGCATTGTCACGTCCCATTAGGAAGCGCTGAGAAACCACAAGAGGATACCCCCGCGGCCGCGGTAATGTCCACCCCATCGGTTCGGCCCTCCCGAACGCTCCGCTCGCCCGCCAGGGGCACGAATCCTCCCGCCAGTACGCAGGGTATGGCGACGAAACTAGCCCGCAGATCGCACGAGCGGGGCCGCTAGCGTGGCTGTTTTGCCGCGACCGCCCCGCGGGCCAGTGTGAGATACGCTTTCCAACGCTCGACCGCTGCGGCCACAACCGCCGGCTGCGAGCGTGCCGATCCGCTGGCACGAGATCCCCAAAGCGGCCGCAGCCCGCGGGCCTCGCGCTTCGCGTCGATGTTCCGGCGGATGAATGGCGGCGCGTTGCGGCACCGCTCGCTGATCTCCCAATCGGCCAGCGTGAACGCCTGCGATGCGCCCGCCCGCTCGATCACACCGCCCATCGAGGCCGCAGCGGACAACACCCTTTTGCGACGTTGGTTCATGGTCTGCCTCTCCTCATAGTGCCCGCATGGGCTGTGCCGGTGCCAGGAATCGCCGCAGCCCGTCTACCGACATTTCCCCGAACAGGTGCGGATTGCGGTCGTGAATGCGTCGGATCTGCGCGTGCTCCTCATCTGCCCGCTCATCGCGCTGATTCTCAACAGCCGACAACGCGCGATCCGCTTTCGTCACGGCGGCCTGGGCAGCCGCGAGCCGCTGATCGCACTCGGGTTTCACTCTGGCCCACTCGGCCTTGGCCGCGGCGTGCTCGCTTTGCAGCCGTGCCAGCGGCTCCCGTCGCTCCGCGTTGCGGGCGTCGATGGCATCGATCCGCTGTTGGATGTTGGAGAGCGAGATGAACAGCGCGGAATCATCCGCCATGCGATCTGGTGAAATGCCCAACGCCTGCGCCGCCGCCAACAGCTTGTCAGCATCTGCCGCCGGCAGAGCGCCGCCCGTCTGGGCCATCGCCTGCACGCCAGCCCGGTAGGTCTGCACGTCGTCTCGGAACTTCCGCTCCGCGTGCTCGCGAACGTCGTGCATCTGCTGGGCGAACGTCTCGACTACTGCAACGGCTTTCGGCATGGCATCACTCCGTAGGAAAGGGGGAATCAATGGCACAAGTGTGCCGGGGTGTACGGACTCCATGGCGCTTCATCGAGCACGTACCGCGGCTCGAACCCGGTGCGCCTCCACGCGAGATAGCGTTTCCACTCCGCACCATCGACGACGCCCAGATCGCGGAGGTACTCGGCCTGGCACGGTTGCCAGCGCGGGCCGCAGTGCCAAAACCGCACGCCGTCGATGTCGAGGTACTCGCGGGCCGACAGATAGTTCTCGGGCGGCGGATCGGCCAGGAGCGGGATCAGCGGGTACACGCCTATCGCGTACTGAAATCCCGGCCGGCAGCCGGGGGCCGCGGCCCTCATTTTCTCGAGGATGTGTTGCCCGTGCATCGCCGCGATGCCTTGCCAGTAGCGGCGCGTATTCGATCCTTCCTCGTGCCAGAAACCGCCGAAATAGCCGGCGGCATCCATCTCGACGTTCACGTCCAACGTCGTGTTGCACGAATGCTTGCGGATGATGCTGCGGCGCTTCGTCATTCGTACAGGCTCGCTTCCAACGGGTAGCTGTCGGCGGTGCAGCGGTCGCCATGCGCGGCGAGTGTCCGCAGCCATGCGTCGTGCCGACGCAACTCCCCGGCATCGACTATTCCCAACCGATGCAGGTGCCGTGATTCGTCCTCGATGTACGGCTCGGGCACGTCGACGTAGTGCGTCGTGATTCGCCCGCGGTTGTCGGGGATTTCCAGCGTCGTCCATCCGTGCCCGGCCGGCAGCGGCAGCCGCAGCTCGCGAGGCTCGATCTCACCGATGGCATAGAGCGCGAACGGCCGTAGCCCTGGCCGATGCTCCAATGCTTTCGGAAGGATGACGTGCCGCCACTCGATCCACGCTCGCCGCCAATCGTCGCGGCGTTGAAGCAGCCGCAGCGGCCCGAACATCGTGCGTCCATGCACGAGCGCCTGCTCCAGTTCCCAATCGAGCACGACGGTCACGCCGTCGATGTACCGCTTACGGCTATGTGCCGGTGCCCGTGGCATGGATCAGCCCTCCAACCGCGCCGCCAACTGTTGCAGCGTGCGTGATGCCAGCCCGCGGAAATCCCGCTCCAGCTGCGCCGCCGGATTCACCCGTACCGCACCGAACCTGTCGGTGAACGTCGCGCCCTGTTCGTTGACCTGGGCCGCCAACTGGGCCGCCCGTTCCAGCGACTCGCAGCCGTTTTTCAACAGCGCCTCGCTCGCAGTGTCGAGACTCCATCGAGCGCGGATCGACTCCCACAACCGCAGCCGGTCGCCCGTGAGCACGACGGCGGCCGGCTCCGCGGGCTGTGCGGCTCCCGGCAGCCGGTGCGGCTCGGCGGCACGAGTGTGGCGTGCTCGGGCGTTGGGGGGACGCTGTTTCATCGAGGGGCTGTTTTGGGTGTGAAAAAGAGGGTCGGTGCCAATCCGCCATAGGGCGCATCCCGCACACGCGCACGTAGGATTACAAGCCGTTTCGCTCTATGGCTGTGCCGACGCGAGGGGGCCATCGGGGTCGGGGCGTGAATGCCAGGCGGCCACGCGGGTCGTGTGCGTTCACGAGCGGTTCACTCGCTTCTGTTCGACCCACGCGGCGATGGAGGCTGCGGTGTAGATCGCTCGCCCCTTGCGCTCGCCCGTGAGGCTGTACGCGGGGCCGCGGCCTTGCTGTGCCCATCGGGCGAGGGTGCCCGCCTTGATGCCCAGCCGCCTTGCGGCCTCGGCTCGCGTGTAGGTGTCGGCCTCGGGTACGGTCGCAATCGTCACGTGCATGGTGGCGTTCTCCTGCCGTCACCATACCGGGCGCGCCTAGCGGCCATGCAGATGCCAACGCGGCATCATGCTGGTGCGATGCCGTGACGGCGTGTTCAGCGTCACCGCTCGCCGGTTCGTGCTCGATGTCTTGTCTGATGGGCGGCGGCAGCCGTCAGGCGGCCGCCGCCCCCTTCTGCTTTCTGTATATGGGTGAATCATTCACCCGGTTCCGGAAAAGATTTCACCCGGTTCGTCGTGCCAACCGGGTGAATCATTCACCCGGTTCGTTGCCTGCCGCACCGCCTGCCGCGACGGTCCCCGCCGTTACGCTCCCGGCGCTCGTGAGCCGCGATTTTTCGTCGCTCGTCCTCTGCAATAGCTGCGGCCAGGCAGGACGCAGGATTCGGCTGTAGGCCATACCGGCTCGTCGATTCCTTGCTCGTGGATTTCTTGATGACCCATGCCAGACGCAGATCGACCAGCCGTCGCAGCGCTCGCCCGGCCGTCGCCTTGTCGATGCGTGCCGTCGTCGCCAACGCTCGCTCCGACGTATCGACGGTTCCGTTCCTGGCATGGCGAAACATGACCAACCACACGGCCCGCTCGGCCAGCGTCAGCCGTGGCGCGATCACGTCCACGAACGTGTTGAATGCGATCCAGCGGTCGCCCTTGCGGAATGCGGGCTGCGCGGTCGTGTCGGCTGCCGGTGCGGTGTCGGTCGCGCCCTGGCCCCCGGCTGCGATGTGTTCCACGCTAGCGCGTTTCAGCTGTGCAACGCGAGCGGCTTGTCGGCGGTCAAGATCGGTCACGGCGTCCATGCCGATCACCTCGGTGCGAATGCTGAAAACTCATCGAACCCGCGCAGGCTGAACGTCTGGCTCGCGCCGTCGAAATACAACACGAGATCCCGTTTCTCGAGATTGCGGGCCTTCATGCACCGCCATGTAACGTCGTGCCCATTCGCGTCGGCCTCGCCCACGTACAGCAGCTCCACCGCGTAGTCGATCTCCGTCGCGCCCTTCGCCAACTGCCCGATGCGTGACGTGGCACCTACAGTGCGGGCCATCGACGAAATGCAGACGACTGCGCACTCGCGAGTGATCGCGAGATCGCGAATGCGGCCGATTATGTGCTCTAACTCTTGCACCCGGTCGGTCGCGTCACCGCCGCGAATCAGTTGCAGATAGTCGATCACGATCAACTGCGCGCCGGTCGCGATCACCCGTTCCTCGATGCGGTCAACCGTGAGCGGTGCCGGCACGATTGCGAGCCTGCCACCGATAGCGTTGCACAGTGCCACATTGGCGGCGCGGGCCGCTGCGGTGCGATCGCCTGCACCCTGCATCGTCACCGGGTCGCAGCCATCGAGCATCGTGGAGGCCACGCACGCGGTGCGGCGGGCCATCGCCTGCAACGTCATCTCGCCCAGCCCCCACACGGCCTGCAACGCCGGATCGCGGATCAACGCCGCGAGGGTCATCTGCAACGCCAACGGACTCTTTCCAGCGTTCGGAGGTGCGACCAGCGCGGTGATCCCGCCAACCGGCAGCCCGCCCTCGGTCGGGCCGTCGAACCAGCCCAGCCCGGTCGGCACGACGGGGGCACGTTCGTGCTTGGCCCACGCATCCACGGCGTCGATCAGCGTCAGTGGCCGGTTGCCGGCGGCAGCGTTGGCCGCCGCCTGCACCCGCTCTAGCTGACGGATCATGCCGGTAAGATCGTCTGGCCTGCCGCCGCTGCGGGCCACGGCTTCGGCCGCATGGATCGCCTGCCGTCGCTCGTGATTATCACGCACCTCGACGGCAGCCTCGCGGGCCAGCCGGGCGGCCTTCGGCTCCATGCCAGCCCATTCCAGTGCGGCATCGACGAACAACGTGAACACGTCGTCGCCCTGGCCGTGCCCCGCGCGGCGCAACGCCGCGAGCACGTCCGCACGGGACGGGTCAGCCACGTCTGCGATCACACGCTGCATGATCGCGAACAATGGCCGCGTGGCATCGCCGTAGAGCATCTCAGGGGCCATCTCAGCCATGATCCAGCGGGCAGCGGCTAGATCACGGTCGAGATTGACGACAACGCCAGCGATCACGGCCCGCTCGGCTGGCTCGCACACGAGCCGCGAAACATCGAACGGATCACGGTTGCGGCGGCTCGCGGCCTTAGCCGTTGGCATGGCGGCGCTCCTGGCGGGGACGATGCCGCGGGCACCGCGGATCGCACCGTGGATCAAGCCGCTGGGCTGGGTCGTGCTCATCCCGCCACGACGTGAGATCACGGGCGAGATCGGCCACCAACGCGAGGCAGTCGCGGACTATAGGGTCTGGTTCGCAGTCTGGGCACCGCGGCCAGTTATCAAGCCGTTGACGGCGGCGGTAGTCTGGATCCATCGTCGTGTCACCTCCATGACGGTCGCGTATGGCGGGTTGCAGCCCGCCCATACGAAAGGCTCGTTCGTCTATCGCGGCCCCGGTCGTCTGCTATGGCGGCCGGGGCTGCGGTCTTTACGGGCAGGCTTCGTGCCGGGCTTGTGCGTGCGGCTGGCCTTCCACGCATCGAGCGCCGCCACTTCGTAGCGGATGCGGCGAGGGCCACACTTCACGTATGGCGGCTGGTGCGGGTTGTCCAGCCATCGCCACTTCCGCATCGTGATCTCGGCCACACCGATGCGAGCGGCGGCCTCGGCTGTGGAAATCAGCGTCTCGGTACGTTGGGTCGGCATGGGCATCCGTTCCTCCATGTGGGCTACAGTCTCACGGTATCGGGCCGTATACCCACCCTTGCAGTAGCCGCAAAGATTTTTCAGACCGGATCGCTCGGTGTACGGCTTGGCCTCTATCGCATCGAGCACGACCAGCGCCGCGAGCATCCTCTGCCGCTAGTCTCACCGCTGCGCCTCGAGCCGTTGGGCTTCATCAATCCTGGCTCGCGCGATGGCCGCGTACTCCTCGCGTAGCTCGATGCCATGAAATCGTCGCCCGTGCTGAATGCACACGACGCCCGTAGTGCCGCTGCCAGTGAATGGATCGAGCACGAGATCATCGGGCCGCGTTAGCCCGAGCACGACGGGGCGCACGAGCGCGAGCGGTAGCCGCGTTGGGCGTCGTGCTGATCGTTTCGCGTCCATGCGATCACCCGGCCGATGCCGTGGCGGCCCTCGCGTAGTAGGCGACCCGCCGCCGATACTTTGCGACCTTGGTTTTCGCGAGCCGTAGCCGACGCTCCCATGCGGCCAACAGTTCACCAGCACGGTGGGCACGACGCTCCCCGGCCGTCGGCTGCAACCGCGCGGGGCGTGTCGTGACGGCGGGGGCGACCATCCACTCGGCTAGCAGCTCATCCCGCCGCTGGCGAAACGCCAGGAGCACGCGGTAGTCGATAGACCGCACGCGCGGCTCGCTATTCAAGCGGCGGCCGGTCGTGCTCCCGCGGCTCGCCGTCTGGTACGCGCGAGCGTGCTCCAGTTCATGCGCCAGCACTCGCACGAATAGCTCGATCACGTCGTCGGCGGTGCGGCCGGCTTCCTGCCGGTTGCGGCCGATCCTCACGGGAAACGTCTGGTTGCGACCGATCCACACCTCGACCGACCGCGAGCCGTGGCGATACCAGCCCTGCCAGCCGTCTTTCGCACGCTGGCGGTAGCCGATTGTGATGGTCAACCGCTGCCGGCGGCGCAGGCCGATCTCGCCTGCGATCCATGCGACGGCTCGCCGCACCATGTGCGCGGAAAACTCGGGATGCGTTGTGATGATTCTCACGTGGCGGCCTGCATCACTTAGCCCGGCGACGGCGGAAGAAACGCGCGATCTCGCCGGCATCGAGTTGCGATTTCCCTGCGCGGCCGAACACGTCACGCTGCACCGCGTGCTCGAAACTCGCGGTCGTCTGCACCATCCAGCACATGCCCGTGGCGGTGTTCACGATCCGCGGCTTATTGCCCGCGGCCAACATCGCCAGGAACAGGATGCCGGGGAAACCGTTGGCGGCTTTGGCCGGGAGGCCCAAGGATTTTCGCCATGCCTTGAATGCTGGCGGCACGGTGTGCGTCGGCGTGTCGAAATCCGCCCAGCACAACAGCCGCACAAACGGCCGCACCTGGCCGTGGCTGTCGAATAGCAGCCGCTTCGCCTTGTCGCAGACCTCGGGAATGTCGAACAGCTCGCGCGGGTCGTTATCGAATCCGAGAAACTGAATCGAGCGATGGCACGTTGGCGGGAATCTCGAGAACGATTTCAGCGCGAAGCGGTTTACCGCGTCTTCGTCCTCGTGAATGCCAACTAGCAGCGTTGCCACTACGGGCACGCCGTGCTCGTCGCAAAACGCATTCACCATGCAATCATCGAGGCCCGGCTCGGGCACGCATTCCATCTGCATCGCGGCACCGCCGCCCTCCATCACGGCCGCGATGCCATGCATGAATCGTTCCATGATCCTGCCCATGTGATTCCTTTCGTACTTCTGGCGTCCCTGCTCCTGGCCCGTCGCACCTCACGACGGGCACCTCGATGTCGCCGGCCCGGATCGAACGGGCACCGCGCCTATCGCGGCGGCGTGCCATCAGCGGTCAGTCGTCGCGGCGATGCACCGCCAATTCCCGACCGCGCTGAATCGCACGCTCGACCGCCACCGCAATCTGCACCAGCTTCGCGGCCGCTTCCCACGAGTTTTCGATGTCTTTGTGCTTGCGGGTGTATTGCCCTCGCCTGGCACGATGGATCGCCGCGATGGCTTCGTGCATGTCGTCGAGCAGGTCGCCGAACCCTTGATCGAACTCCTCCTCACCGTCGTTGATGTCGAACTCTAGCGCCGCCTGGACTGCACAAATGCAGCCGCGGCACGGGCCGTTGTCATCGTTGTGAAGTGTGTGTGATTCCATGCGTGTCATCTCCTGTCGTTCGATTCACTTCCGCCGCAGCCTTCGGCCACGGTCATCCCGCCCGCCGGGGCTTGCACCCGGCCGCCGCTACGGAGGGCGGTGTGCGGTCACTCCGCGATGGTTTCGTGCTCATAGAGCACGCGGTACTCGCGGGCGAGTTGCTCCAGGTCACAGTGCCGCCGGTCGGGGGTGCCGGTGTGTGCGTCTGCGGTGAAGTAGTCGCCTAGCTCCGCACGCTCCCGCTCGCTCCTCGGCTTACGGAGCACCTGGCCCTCGGCTCGCAGCGCCTTACGGACGCGAGACTCCACGGTGGCCGTCGTGCTCTTGCGCCACCGCCGCCGACAGAAAATCAAATGCATGGTCGTCATTCCCTTCATCACTGGGTATCGCCCGCCGACAACGCGCCGTCGGGTGTTTCGTCTGCGATGGCCGCGAGCACATGCCCGTGGCACGGCTGTGGGTCGCACCAACACGCGAGCACTCGACCACGCAGCTCGCGGCGGATCTCGTCTGCCGTTGGTCGGTGCCAGTTGCCAGACGGCAGCATGGCCGCAGCCTCGGGATCGCCTGCGATCCATCGGGCGAATAGGGCGACGGCCTTTTCGCGACCGTGATCCCACACGCTCCACGGGTTCGCCCAGCGACTCCGCTTGAACGATGGGCCACGGCCGCGGCCTGCGTGCTCGCGACCGATGTAGATCGCGTCGGAATGGCGGGCCAGATCACGGGCATGGATCACGCGAGTCTTCATGGCTGCGACCTCCGCAGTTCCTCCCGCTCGATCACGGCTGCGAGATCGACACACCGGCCAGCCAGGTGCGTGATGACGAGCGCAGCCTGTTCCAGCAGCAGCCGCGATGCGTCGTCGGTGTCGTCCTCCCACGCTCGTGCCATGCAGGCATCCGCGAGCACGCGAGGGGCGGGCAGATCGAACGGGTAGTCGTCGTGTGTGGCGTCCATGCTGGTGGCCCTCACTTCGCCTTGCGACGACCGGGCCGCTTGGGCGCGATCATCTGGTCGAGATCGTCGAGGGTGCGTTGCACCTGGGCCGCGCGGGCCGGGCCGGCAGACTGATCGACGGCATCCGCCGGCGGCGACGTGACGTGCCGCACGAACTCCTCGATGGCGGCCTCTGACGTGAACCAGCGGCCAGCGAGAGGCTCGGCCTGGAGCCGCTTCCCGCGCACTCCCTTAACCGCCCAGCGGATCAACGTCGAGCGATGCGGGCGGGGTGCCCCGGTGATGCGCGACCAGTAGGCCGCGCCTTGGTTCATGGAGATCTTGGGGATCGGCTTGTGCATGGCATCCTCCGCGTGTCGTTCGTCGTGCCGATCACGTTGATCGCGAACACGACGCATCGATTGCAAAACGCATCGATGACGCGAAAGAATGCCGGCAGCGGATCCGGCGGTCATTACTAGGCGAGGGTAGTAATCCGCGCCGCTGCTATTTCGAGGCCGGTTTGGGGTATTTGTAGTAGGCGTTGCGGATCGTCTCCGCAGCCGCGCCCATTTCTTCCGCAACCTCGACAAAGGCTTTCGTAATGGTCATGCCCGCAGCAACCTTGGCCGCGACTAGCCGAGACACAACCACGGGATCGACTTTGCAGTGTTTACGAACACGCTCCCGCCGGCCGACATGGGATGCCGCCACCCTGGCGAGCGCATGCACATCGTCGGCAAGTTTACGGAGTCGCATTCGTACATCGTGACACAGCTTCGCCGTTAGCTCTTGACCCTGCATCGCATCAAGAATCTGTGCGCAGGCTGCATCCGCAAACTGATCTCGCAGCCGGGCTTCCTCTATCATCAATGCGAGAACTTCACGATCCGTAAATGTGCCACGTGGCGTGCCGTCCGCTAATGGTGTGATCGTCATGCTCGATGGTTGGAGCCCCGCCGGCGGTGTCTCGCCGGGATCAGTAGGCGAGACATGCACGAGCGTGTTTCGCAACGGCAGCAAAGGCAGTGCGCCATCTCGGTAGCCGGCTGGTAGTCGCGGGACGACTCCCGGCCCTGGCGATCTCACGTTGGTGCGTGATGGTTTCTTTTTTGCCATGCGTCACCTCACCCGTGCTGTGCCGCGAACCGGGCTGCCTTGCCCCAGTTGGCCGGCGCGTAGTGGTCGGTCATCGTCGCCTCGCTGTGCCCCGCAATCGCCTGCGCAGCCTCACGGCCGCCTCGCTTGCGGATCTCACGGAGCCGCGTGTACCGCAACTGGTACGGGAACCAATGCGGCAACGGCGGCTCGTCTTGCTTCTCGCGAGCCTTGTTGGCCCGCTCGATGGCCCGCGTCACGGCGCGGAGGATGGAGTCTCTCGGGAACATCGCTTTCGCCCGCGGCGATGGCTTGCGAGGCTGCATCGACAGCACGCCGTTGCGAGGCTTGCGGGGCGGTACGCTCCGCTGTGGAGTGAACACGTAGTCGCGGTCGGAGCGACCGGCTGTGTGGGCCAGGATGATCGCCTGCGCCGCGGGGCCGATGGCGATGTGCCGCTGTTGTCCGCGGTGAGCATTCTTATGCCGCTTCGGCACGTATCGCCACACGGGCTTGTTTTGATCGCGAATACGGCAGAGTTTCATCCTCGCCGCCTCGCTGGGTCTGCATCCCGTTAGCCGAATGAACCAGACCAGATCGGCAACCTCCTGCGTCATGTAGGGCAGGGTGGCTTTCACGACGCTGGGCTTCACGGGCTTGCGTGGTCGCGTTTCCTTCGCCGTCGTCTGCCCCCTCGCCAGTGACGGCACGACCTCCAATGCCTTCATGCGGTCGTCGGGCACCAGCTCATTCAGCACGCCCCACCGGAACATCTGCCGCACGCGCTTCACCACGTCGTTGATGTATCGACGCGACAGCGGCTTTGCGGAACCGCTGATCGCTGTATAGCTGCCGTTGAGGAGATGCTGTTGCACCTCGACAAGCGCCCGCGATCCGAACGCCGCGACCGGCATGGCACCCAGCGGTCGCACCGCGCGGCTCGCCGCGATTGCCCCGTTCCACTTCGATGATCTGCGGTAGTTGGGCGTCGTCATCTCGATCTCCCGCAGCCATCGCACCGCGAGATCACCAACCGTCAGCCCTGCCGGAACAGGCTCGACCGGAGCGGCAGGCTCGGGCAACCTCGCAGCCTTGGGGGCGGCAGGCTTGGCCGTGGCGGGCCTGGGCGGCGCTGGGGTGCGGCCCAGCACTGCGAGGGCTGCATCGACACTGGTGCGGCCGCTCGTCACGTAGGCGGCTATGAACGTGTCGAACCGGCGTTGGGCTTCGTCGCTGCCCCATCGCCCTAACGAATAGACCTTGCAGCCGATCTTGATCCTGGCGGTATTCGTCGGCACATGCCGACGCATCTGTGGCAACGCGCCAGACGGGCGTCGTCCCATGGCAAAAACCTCCGCTACGGGGATCGCAAAGGGGTAGACCTCGCGGTTTACCCCTTTACGGCGATTTTCCCTAGCGGGCACTGCCGACCATCGGCAGGTGTTTTGCACTTCAAATCACGAACCAATCAACCAGTGGGCAGCACAGGATTCGAACCTGTGACCTCTACGGTGTGAACGTAGCGCTCTAACCAACTGAGCTAGCTGCCCGAAAACCTTGACGCAGCAAAGCGTAGCACGACTTCGCCAGCGGAAAAAGACGGCCAATCGCGGCAAGCAGATGGCCGAAAAGCACGAACCGCAACCATTCCGCCAGCCGCCTCGCCTGCCGGGCGTCACTCCGCCGGCGGTTCGAACCGGGGTGCCGACGCGACAGAGCCCGCGGCCTCATCGTCGTACCGCCGCACCGGCCGGGCCGGACGCACGTCACGGCCCTCCAGATGGGCCGACACGTCGAGATCCCGCGAGATCGTGGACCACTGCCGTCGCAGCTCCGCGATGCTCTGCCCCACCGACCGGCCCACCTCGGGCAGCCGCTTGCCGTAGAGCATCACCGCCAACGAACCGATGACCACGATTTCAACTGGCCCAAGACCGAACATCGCTCATTGACTCCTGGCTCGGCATCCCCTGGCTCGGTATTCCCTGGCTCGGCATCCTCCGGAGCGGCGGCCGTCGCAGAACCGCGCGGGCGACGACTGCCGGCGATTCTGAAGGGCAGGGACGCCGCCTTGCTTCCTGTGACCCCGAACGCGGCATCGACGAACACAGCACTCGACGAACCCCGGAGCGACGCCGGCGGCAGGGTGCACGCCCATTCCTACCGGTGGCTCTCCACGCGGCTCGAGTCGACCGGGCGGTCGACCTGGCTGTCGCCCTCGATTCCCTGCACGCCCCGCTTGAACTCCACGATCCCCTCGCCGAGCGACCGCATCACCTTGGGCAGCCGCGAGCCGAACAGAAGCAGGATCACGCCGCCCACGATCAGCAGTTCGACCGGTCCGAGACCCATCACGGCGAATAGGGTAGCCACAAGAACCGTCTCCTCACGAGGTGCACGTCCGACATGCTCAAGTCTAACTCGACCCGTACGGGGGTCAAATTGCGACCGCGACGAACCCCGGGGGAAATGCGGGATTTCACCGGTGTCCGCCCCCCGGAATGGTCGCCAGCGGCAGGCTCTGACGGTGCATCGGCAGATGCCGGTAGTAGACCTCGAGCGTCATCGCCGCCATCGCCGTCGCATAGACTCGGCCACCGTGGCCTCCCCAGACGGGATCGGGATCCCAGCTGCCGTCGAGCCCGCTCGACTCGCGCCGCTGCAGCCGCAGGACCGCCGCCTGCATCTGCCGGTTCCATGCGTCCCACTGCGGGCCACCGGCGTGAAACGAGGCGAGCGTCGCGTAGTACCAGGCATATGCGTTGGGGCTGCGGACGTCGGGCGGCGCTCGTGAGACCATGTCGAGCGCCTCGCCGACCGCCGGATGATCGGCAGGCAGCCCCACCAGGAACCTGCAAAAGAGCGCCTCGGCCGTCATCGCGACCGCCGGCCGCTCTCCCGGCCGGTACGCCGCCAGGCCGCCCGCGCGGCCGGACGAGACACTCTGCAGGAACGACGCCGCGCGGGACTCCGCCGCCGTGAAGCTGCCGATCCGGGCGTGGCGGGCGCTCGAGAGCAGCATCAGCTGCCAGCCGAGCTGGCTCGTGTCGCCCTTGTCACCGGCGGCATACCTCCAGCCGCCCGTCGCCGGGCTCTGCATCGTGAGCGTGTAGCCGACGGCCCGACGGACAGGCGGCTCGAGCGCCGCGTCGCCGGTCATGCCGCAGCACTCCGCCAGCGCGATGCCCGCCATGCCGTGGCAGTAGAGCGCCGCGAAGAACTCGGCATCCCCCGCGAGCGAGCCGTCCGCCCGCTGCCGCTCGACCAGATAGCGGACGCCCCGCGACACGTTCTCGCAGTAGGGGCCCTCGCGATGCGTGTTGCCGGCGCCCAGAAACGCCAGCAGCGCGAGCCCAGTTACGCCGTGATCGCTCTTCGCGCCGGCGCCGTGACGATGGTGCCCCTGCACGCTCCGCTCCACGCCGCCGCCGTGCCGCGCCGCGCTCCACCGGCCGTCGGCCGACTGCGCCCCGGCGAGCCAGGCGAGCGCAGCCTGCACCGCCCGCTCCGTCTCCTCCGACCCGCCGCGGGCGGCCGCAGCAGCCGCCCGCCGGCCGCCGACGCGATCGGCGTAGACGGCCGGCACAGCATGGGCCGTGACCTCCGCGGTGGCGGAGGCTGCCGAGGCTGCCGAGGCTGTCGCGGTCGAGGCGGTCGAGGCCGGCACATCGTCGGCCGCGGCCTCGTCGGTAGCTGCCACGCGCGGCTCCTCGTCATCATCGTCGGCCGCCTCGAGCAGCGGCACGTGGTCGGTCGGCGGCCCGTCCGGAGCGGGCGCCGCGGCGGCCGCGGCCAGGAGCGGCGGCATCGGCATTGCGGCGGGATCGACGAGGGCCCGGGCCTCCGAAGCGTCTGGCACGGCGACCGGGGGCGGGCCTCCCGACACGGTGTCGTCCATCACGGCGGCGGTGTCCGCCACGGCGGCCGCGTCGCCGTCGTCGTGCTCCGCCATCACCACGAGCATGCTCATCCGGCCGGTGTCGCCGCGGCCCCACGACGCGGGCGCCATCCCGCCGACGAAGCCGGCCACGGCCGCGAGCACGGCATGGAGCACCACCGACAAGAGCACGCACTTCTGCAGCGTGTGCGACTGCAGCCACTTGGTCCGCACGATCACGGCCAGCCCGACGGCCGCCGCGGCGACGAGCAGACCGCAGACGATCCAGATGGTCGGCATCACCGGCTCCCGTCAGCGGGTGATCGTGCCGCCGGCGGCCGCCCGCGGCCGCACCGAAATCGCCACCTGCCGCACGCCCGCCATACGGCAGGCCTCGTAGACCTCCGCCATCCTCCCGTGCGGCACCGCGTTCTCGCCGCGGATCATCACCGCCAGATCGGGGCGGTCGGCCCGCAGCGCCGCGAGCCTGGTGGCGAGATCGCCGATCCCGATCTCATCGCCCGCCAGCCGCAGACCGCCCGAGGCCTCGACCTCGAGCACCTCCGGCCGCGGGCCGTCCACCGCGGCGGCGTCGCCCGCCTGCGGCAGGTCGAGGTCGAACTTCCGCTCGTCGCCCGAGAACTTCGTGGCGCACATGAAGAAGATCGTGAGCACGAGGATGACGTCGATCATCGGCGCCAGGTTCGGCGCCGGCTCCTCGTCGTCCGACAGCTGCACCAGCGGCATGGTTCACCCCGCGGCGCGGCGCTTCACGTCGCCCAGCGCCTCCTGCGAGATCTCGTCGATCACCTGCTGGCACGCCTCGTCGAGCCGCATCGCCAGGCGGTCGACGCGGCTGGTGAAGATCCAGTGCAGCACCATGGCGGGAATGGCCACGAGCAGCCCCATCGCCGTGGTGATGAGCGCCTCCCCGAAGCCGCGGGCCAGGAGATCGGGCCGGCCCATCGCCCCGGCGCCGGCGACGTCGTTGAACGAGCGGATCAGCCCGAACACGGTGCCCAGCAGGCCGAGCAGGGGGCCGATCGTGGCCACGCCGTTGAAGATGCGGCGGTAGCGGCGGAGGTGGTTGATCTCGCGCTCGCAGGCGTCGATCGCCGCCTGTTCGATCTCGACCTGCGGCCGGCCCCAGCGACGGACGGCGGCGGCGAACACCTTCGCTGCCGGACTGCCGTTTTCCTCGCAGGCGTCGAGCGCCTCGCCCCTGGCGATCTGCCGCGACTGCACCTGCTCGACGAACCGTGTCACGAAGAGCCGCGGCACGACGCGGCCGGTCCGCAGGCTCACCGCCCGCTCGATGCCGAACACGGCCAGGAGAAAGGAGCAGCCCAGCAGCGGCACCATGAGGATGCCGCCGTCACGGATCGTGGCCAGCAGGTTGCCGGTGGGGATGAGTGTCTCGGCGGCCGCGGCGGGCCGCGTGTCGTCGGCCACGGAGGCCGTGCCGCCCGGCGCCTGCGCCATCCGCACCGGCTGCCGCGTGGGCTCGCGGGCCGGCAGGTCGGAGCCGGCCCAGTTCCGCGGCCCCTGGGCGGCGGCCGATGGCAACACGCAGCACGCAGTGACGGCGGCCGCGACGATGCTGACCCGCAGCAGGCCGCGGGCCCGCACCATCGCCTTCGAAAGCGTCGCTTCGCGCATCGCCATCATGGCAGGCCGCCCGTGAAAAGCCGCGGCCACCGCACCCAGTCCCTTGGGCGCCGACGACCGCTTCCTCGTCATCGGCGTTTGCGGCAGCCGGCCGCCGATCCTTCGGCCGCGTCGTGCCCGCTTCGCGAAATCGGCACGACCGGAAGGCTTGCAGATCGCCCGCCACGCGGCTGTTAGCGGGCCGGCATCCGCCGGCCGGGGCGATGCGCCGCGGCAAGCCTTCCCGGCAGCGGCCTCAGACCGCGTCGCATGGATGCGACGCTCAGCACGAGCGGGCGGCCGCCCGCCACGTGAAAACGGCGGGATGCCGTGTTTCGCGTGAGGCTAAAAGTTCGCGTCGCAGCCGGTGTCGACGTCGCCCACCATGTGCAGGTGGTCGTGGTCGATGTAGACCACTTCCTGGCAGTCCTCGTCGACCAGGGTGTGCGGCACGGGCCAGCCGATCCGCTTCACTTCCTGGAAGTAGATGGTGCACTTGTAGTGGGCGTGGTGGAGCTGGGCGGGGCCCGCGAGGGGGTAGTGCCGCGGCGGATCGAGGTAGTCGGCGATCTTGCACTTCGAGATCCGCACGTGATTTCGCTGGATCTCGTAGAGGAAGGGCCAGTTGCCCTGGACGGGCCGGGCCTTCTCGAGGGCCCGCATCACCTCGTCGTCGCTCGGCTCGTCGGTGGCCTCGCACGGACCGCCGGGCGGGATCGGGCCGAGCACGGGCGACCGCTCATACCGCTCGTAGTTCCAGAACTGGTCTTCCTTCGCCTTTTGGATGCCGACCGGCACGGGGATCGGAATGGCGAGAGGCCCGATGTTCGGTCCCTGGGACGTGATCCAGAAGCAGCCGGTCTGCGTGGACGTGCCCAGGGCGAGGAGCAGCATGACTGCCGTGAATCGAGCGTGAGCCTTCATGAGCGATCCTCCTGCGGTGACCCCGGGCCGCGTTCTCCGCGCGAGCCCCGGTGACAAAGCCTGCGGGTGGTATCGACCTTGCGGCCGCGCAACTTGCGGATTTTTCCGATCGGGCGGAGAAGACCGTGCCGCGGGCAGGCGGGGCAGGCATGAAAAAAGCCACCCCCCGAAGCGTTCGGGGGGTGGCCCTTGTGTGTGCCAGCTTGCGTGCGAAAGCGTGTGCGTTTCAGACCGCGGATCGACGCCCGCCACTACCTGTGGTGGCTGTGGATGTGCCGCTCGTCGAAGTCGAGCCACCACCAGCCGTCATCCCACTCGAGCGACACCCGCCGCCAGCCGAGCGGCACCTGCGGGTAGGGATAGAACGGCCCGATGTACGGCCAGGCGGTCGGCGAATACTGGGTCGGGTACTGCACCGCCGCATAGTTGGGATAGGCGGAGTAGCTCGGCCAGGCGTAGTTGGGCACATTGGGGCCGTCGCCACGACCGGGGATCGGGGGCTGGCCCACGCCCGTGCCTCCCATCGGCATCGGTCCACCGCCCATGCCACCCCCCGCCATGCCGCCGCCGCCACCCATGCCGCCGCCGTAGCCGCCCGCTCCCGGCGGGCAGTTGGCGGCGTAGCCGCCGCCTTCGTAGCCGCCCGACCCGTTGTCGATGACCCTCATGGAGCCGGGCACCATCTGGCCGTCGGCGACCGGAGCACCACCGGCCATGGGGCCATCGTAGCCGTCGGGCACGGGCAGCTGCATGCCGCCATCCTGCATGGTTCGCATGCTCGTCCGCTGGACGGGCCCGCGGGCCGCGGTTCGCGGCGGCTGGCCGGGCTGGCGGCCGGGGGCACCGGGGCCTGGCTGCATCGACCGAGCCATTGGCACGCCGAGCGGCAGCGGCTGATTGGACCGCGGGGCCTGGGCGGCCTGCCGCGGATCGGCATACCTGCCGGCGGGCAGTGGACGGCCGGAGGGGGCCACCGCCTGCGTCAACTGCACCTTGCCTTGATCCTGGCCCTGATCCTTGCCGCCGAGCGACAGGAGGCCGCGAGCTGCGGGCTGTGCGTCCTTGCCGGACGGGGTAGCGGCCGTCTGGTCAGCCTTTGGCGCGGGGGTCGGCATGCCGACCGCGCCCCAGACCGACTGCGGCAGCCCCAGGCCCTTCGACGAGGAAGCGGCGGCGCTCTGCGCGCCGATCGAAAGCCGGTTCACGACCCGCTCCACGCCGGGGGTGTTCTCCGCGACGCTGACGGCGGCCTCGAGCTGCTTCTGGTCGGCGACGCGGCCCTCGAGCCAGACCGTGCCGGACTTCGCCTTCACGTTCAGGCGGTATCCGGACAGCGTGCCCGACTCCCGCAGTTTCGCGGCCACGGTGCCAGCCAGGTCGTCGGCCCGTGCCGTCGCCGTGACGAACGAAGCGGCCATGATCGCCGCCACGAGTGCGGATCTGAGGATGGACATGCATGACTCCTTGGATCGAATCGTCCGCCCCGGTGGCCGTCGGGGCACCCGCAGGGCCCGTCGCGGAACGCCGGCCCCGGGACGGCAGCCTGTTCCTTGGCTACTGTCTTCGGCGCGCGGTCATGCCGAAGGGGAGTTTTTTTCCGATACGAGCGGTTTCTCCGCGCTTTCCGCGCAAAAGCCTGCCGCCGAGGGCCATGGCTCCCGAAACGGCGACGCCGGCCAGGACCTCTGCGGCAGGCCGGCATCCAGGGCGAACCGCACGAGCGCGGCAGGACAGGCAAGAGGCAGACCGCGCGAGGCCGGAGGGGGCCGCGGCCGGCGGAGTTCAGTCCCTGAAATCGACGATCGCGATCAGGGTCATGAGCGTGAGGGTGACCGCGCACGCGGCGCAGCTGTCGGGGCCGATCCGCAGCGTGTAGCAGCACATGCCCCCGACGACGAGGATCGCCATGAAGCAGACCCACTGGCAGATCCGTTCGTGCCGCGTGCCCTCGGCCAGCCGGGAGACGCCGGCAGCGGCCAGCCCCATCACCTGGATGGCGCCGAGTGTGCACAACAGCGGGCTGACCGCCTGGGCGAAGAGCGCTATGGCAAAGAGCATCATGGAGCAAATCCTAGCGAACGGACCCGGTCGCCGCAAAGCCATTTAGCGGCGGTTTTTTACCTCTCGCCGCCGTGCCGCACCGGCGGCAGGCGGTCCGCGCCGTCACGGCAAGCGCTGCCCTCACTTGCCCTCGATCATCGCGTCGAGCTTCTTCTCGAGCTCAGTGATCACCACGTTGCGGTCGACGACCACGCCCTGCGCGTCGAGCAGGATCATGGTGGGCAGCGTGAGCACGCCGAGCTCCTCGGCAAGCCTGCCGTCGAGCCCGCCCGCCTCGTGAAGCTGCGGCCAGGCGATCGGCTTCGCCTGCAGGAACTTCTGCAGCTGGGCCTTGTCGGAGTCGAGCGCGATGCCGACGACGGCGAACTTCTTCGGGCCGTACTTCGCCGCCAGCTCGCGGATCTGCGCGATGTCGACCTTGCACGGCTCGCACCAGGTGGCCCAGTAGTGCACGAGCACCGGCGTGCCCCGCAGCGATTCGAGCGCCACGGCCTTGCCGTCGAGCGCAGTCCCCGACAGGGCCAGCGGCTTCCCCACGCTCTCCAGCCGGCGGGCCGCGCCCCGCGCCTTCCGTGCGGGCCCCGAGTCGGGAAAGTCCTTCACGATCGCCACGTAGCGTTCGAGCGCCTCCCGCTCCTTGCCGGAGAACTCGTCGGCGATGCCCATCTGCAGCATCGCCTCCGGCGCGTCGGACGACGTCGGGTACTTCTCCACGAACGCCCGCAGCTCCTCGAGCCACGCCGCCTGCACCTTGTCGATGTCAACCCCCGGCTGCTGCATGTTGGCCGCATAGCGGGCCTGCGCGAGCCGGAAGAGCACAAACCCCGCCAACGGATCGTCGGCGGGCACGCCCTTGCCGAGCTGCTCGAGCTTGGCGAGGCCGTCCGCGAGCGAGCCGTCCTGCACGCCGGCGGCGAGCGTCTCTGCAAACTGCCTGATCCAGAAGGGCCGCTCGGCGGCGTCCGCCGCGGCCACCACCTGCTCGAGCAGCGCAGCCTGCTCGACTGCGAGCGGCCCGCGGCCGGCATCATCGGCGGCGGCGATCTTCGTCTCGAGGTCACGGAGCTTGGCCAGCATCGGCTTGAGCTTTTCGCTCGCCTGCGGCCCGGCGTCGGACGCGGCCGCGGCCGCCATCCGCGGCGAGAAGAATCCGGCCGTATCGGCGATGTCGCCCTGCTCGCCACCGATCTGCGGGGCCGCCACCGGCCGCCACGCGTCGCCGCACCGCACCAGCGAGCCGACGAAGAGCTGGCCGTTCTTGGCGCCGCTCTCGACGATGGCGACGACGTTGTCGTAGGCGGAGACATCGCGGGCGACACCATCGCTGCCGGCCGGCAGCGTGCCCGGAGGCTGGAGCGTCATCATCGTGCTCCACTTCGCGTCGGGGCCGAACTGCTTCTGAACGGCCACGAGCTTCGCGAACTCGGCCGGCGCCGCGGCCACGCGGCCGGCGAGATCGGCCAGCATGTCCCCCTCGAATCCCGCGGCGTCGAGGTCGGCCTTCGTGGGGAGCAGCCGCTGGAATGCGGCGGCGTCGCGGCCCTTGATCGCGTCCACGAGCTCCGCGCAGACCTCCTCGGCGGAGATCGCCTTCCACGAGTCGATCGTGCCGTCCTCGTTGGCGTCGACACCCCAGCGGCTGCCCGCCGAGTTGAGCCACCGCGACTGGTCGATCTTCTTGTTGAAGTCGGAGTCGATGTCGCGAAACACCTCGACGCCGTCCTTGTAGAAGCTCCAGACGTCGACGGTGCGGTCGCCGTTGGTGTCGGCGAAGACGCGGAGCACCTCGCCGGCGGGGCCGCGGACGACGAACGCCGACTTCTCGGTCTTTATGGTCGAGTTGCGGGCGGCCTCGCCCTGCGGCGAGTCGTAGTCGACGTTCTTCTGGCTCGGCCGCAGCCCGAGGGCGTATTCGACGGTGGGCGAGGCGGCCTGCACGACGGCCGGCAGGGAGGCGAGGATGGCGAGCACCGCGACGAGCGGGCGGGACGACGACACGGACTTCGGCGGCATGATCGAGCTCCTTCTCTGAGTGCTGACGGCCCACAAAGCTAGCCGGAAGCCGGTGCCTGCGCCTGCCCCATTTTTCGGGCGTCGGGGTGCGGCTGGGGCCGGCAAGTCATTCTGCGAAAAACGCCGCGGGCGATGGCTCTCACGAGACCATCCGGCCTGCCGTGGCGGGCGTCATGCGCTGGAGTCGATGCGGCATTGCCGACGACAGCGCTGCACCGGCCCGTTCGGCATCGGGGGGAAGGCCTCATGCGCAACCCCCCGATGTCTTGCCCCTGCCGTCCGGGTGCCGTCGCCCTACCGGCCGACCGCCTCGAGCACGGTTTCACGGGCCGAGGCGGGCTTCGCGACACCATCGCCCCCGCTTGCGTGCCCGTCCCCTCCGGAGGCCAGACAGATTCGCTCCCACACTTCGCGGCGGTGGATCGGGATCCGATTGTCGGATTCGAACCCCAGCCGCACCCTGCCGCCACTGACTTCCAGCACGGTGATGACCAGCGTCACCTCGAGATCCCCGGGACGACCGACCACCACACTTTCACGATTCTTCCGCGTCAGTACCAACATAGGCCACCTTCTTCATGGTTGTGGATCCATCCGGATACGTACGTTCGCGAACGGCGATCCTGCCGTCCGTCCCACTCACGCTATCGACATGGCGATGTGCATCAATCGGCACGCCGAGCATCGGCACGCCCGCACCCAGGAGGAAGATGTCGACGGTGGACCTGGTGGTGAACGTCTTGAGAACGCTCTCGGTCCGTCGGTCCACATGGGCTGCCGCCCCCCGCAGTGCCACGCCAGTGCGCTCGCGGACATGGTTGCGCAGCGCCTCAAGCCCGTTCTCGAACAGGTGGCGGTGGTAGGCCTCCACTTTCGCCATGCCGCCATCTCCTGCGGCGGCCACCCGCCGCTCGATCGCCGAGAATGCCTCGTGGATGGTGACCACCATCCAGTCGCCGCCTACAGTCACAACAACGCTCGTCGGCACGCGGCTCATCAACAGGTGCTCGAACGCACCGGCTGCCTGCGCCACGGTGCGGGCCAGCCGCTGGCGGGCCTGATCCTTCTCAATGCAAGGGTTCATGTGCAGTCCTTCCTTCTCCCGGCCGGCATGGAAAACAAAAAAGCCGGCATGAAAGCCCGTCCCGGGGCAGATTCGCCCGGGACACGCTCTCATGCCGGCTTACGCTGTCGCGAACCTTCCGGCCGAAGCCGGACTGCTCGCGGGCTCGTCTTCCGTCGATTGTGATCCGTCGAGGTTCAGTGCGCCTCGCAGCGCCCGCGCTCCTCTCGCTGCACCTTATGGCCGTGCGGTGCGGAAAGCAAGAAAGTTTTTCGGCAGCCTGCGCGCGGGGCTCACTTTCGCTTCGCTGTCCGCAGACTCGGCTCCTCGCTCAGGGTGAAGACGAACACCTCCTCACCTGTAGACGTGCTGACGTCGTGGTGCATGCTGATGCATGTCATGCCACTCGTCGATTCGATCATCTGCTGCAGGCGGTCGCGCGACGCTTCGACGAGGTGCGTGCGGACACTCTTGAGCAGATCGCGTCCCCGCTCCGCGGGCAGGACCGCGGCCAGATTGGTTTCGGCGGCCGAAAGGATGCCCTGCAACCGTACGAGGAGCAGGTCGCAGATGAGATACGTCCGGATTTCCGTGGGACCGCGGCCCATGAAATCCTGCATGTAGCGGGTGATGCCCTCGCAGACGGCGGCCTCGATCTCGCCCTGTGTTTTCATACCCGCAACCCCTTCGTGAACGGAGCGACAACAAGAAGTCGAGCGGCTGCATTCCGCCGACGTGTTCCGCCGAACGGGATCCGAACCGAAGGCCTGGCGACGTCGTGCGGGTCGATTTCGTCGCGAGCGAGCGCGTCCGTCGTGGTTGCATTGTATGCTTGCCGAGAGACGTCCGCCACGATTGAGCAGCTTTTCTGAGTCCGAAGAAGCGAGCCGCCCACGCCGACGGAGAAAGTTCTCGCCCGCAGCGAACGTGGGGCGTCACTGGTGGAGGATGACCACCGTGCGCTGTTCGCCGTGTCCTGCGAAGAATTGCGGCCGGCGATTCAACGCCTCCGCGGCCGCAAGGTGCGAGAAGCCGCCCCTGGCGTGGAGCCTGCAGCCGGCGCGATCGTTCATAGCCTTCACGAGCGGCACCGTCGTGCAGATCTTTCCATCCGAACGCCACGGCGTGGCAACGCAGGTTTCGGCGGGCGTGCCGGTGGCGACAGATCCGACAGTCTGACGCGCGTCCCGATCGAATGCGCCAGGCACTCCTCGCGCCGATGGCGGCCTGGAGGATGGACCGCGGCCCGATTTCCGACGCTGATTTCCCTTGCGTCCGTGCAGTGGATGCAACGGTTGCAAAGCGGCAATGCCTGACGGTATCGTTGATTCCGGCCGGGTCTGCGTGGACATCGCGGGGCCGGCGTGCGAGCGCGCGTAGCTCAGTTGGTTAGAGCGCTACCCTGATAAGGTAGAGGTCCCAAGTTCGAATCTTGGCGCGCGCACTTGGATGGTCGTCGCCGCCGCGATGCCCGGCCGGCCTTCCACGACCGGCAGGCAACTACAACTGGCCGGCGGCCTGCAGGCTTCGGGGACGTAGCTCAATTGGGAGAGCACCGCCTTTGCAAGGCGGGGGTTGAGGGTTCGATCCCCTTCGTCTCCACTCATTTTCATCTCGCAGCCATCCCGGCCCTGCGGCCCACAGAGGCCCCGGCAACGCCCCGTGCCGCACGGACTTCCGCACTCCCCGAAGCCCCCGCCCGCGCCGCGAGCAGGTCCCGCCCCGGCGACGCCGGCGGAGCAGGGGACGGCCCGCGACTTCGTCACCGCTCTCGAGCCGCGCGGCGTGCTCGAGGCTCGGCTCGCCGCGGCCCTGCCGGCCCGGGAGCCGGTGGCGATGGTCATCGTCGACGTGGTCGGCATGAAGGCTGTCAACGAGCGGGAAGGCTTTCTCGCCGGCGACACGCTGCTCCGCGCCGCCGCGGACCGGCTCCGCGCCGCCGCGCCGGACGCCGACATCCTCGCCCGGCTCGGCGGTGACGAACTGGTCGCGGTGTTTCTCGGCGGCCGTGCGGCCGCGGCCGCAGCACGGGCGGCTGGCGGCCTGGCGGCGGCGACGACGCGCCCGGCCCTGCGGGCGGCGGCACTTGAGGCACGTCCGCAGGAAACCGCGGCGGAACTCGTCGAACGGCTCTATGCAACCCTGCGGCGGTGCTGAATAATCGGGGTTTCCCTCCGACGGGCGCCGCCGCCGACCCCCGTCCCCGCCTCCCGACCGCGGCAGTTCCCGCGTCGCCCCGGGCTCCGCCCGGTCCGTTCCCCATCCAGCCACCTCACCACGCGAACCGCCATGTCTGCCGCCAACGCCGCCTCGTCACCCGCCCGCAGCCCCTCGTCGGCCGACGCGCACCGCCGCGCCGACATCCGCAACGTCGCCATCATCGCGCACGTCGACCATGGCAAGACGACGCTTGTCGACTGCCTGCTGCGGCAGAGCGGGCAGTATCGCGCCAGCCAGCTCAGCGGCGAGCGGATCCTCGACTCAAACGACCTGGAGCGGGAGCGCGGCATCACGATCCTCGCCAAGAACATCGCCGTCGAGTGGAAGGGCGTGAAGATCAACCTCATCGACACGCCGGGCCACGCCGACTTCGGTGGCGAGGTGGAGCGGGTGCTCCGCATGGCTGACGGGGCGCTCGTGCTCGTCGACGCCGCCGAGGGCCCGATGCCGCAGACGCGGTTCGTGCTCTCCAAGGCGCTCGAGAGCCGGCTGCGGCCGGTGGTGGTGGTCAACAAGATCGACCGGCCCGACGCCCGGCCGCTCGAGGTGCTCGACGAGATCCTCGGCCTCTTCCTCGAACTCGGCGCCGACGACGACCTGGCCGACTTTCCCTTCGTCTACGCCTCGAGCCGCCACGGCTTCGCCTCCCATGACCCCGCGGTCCGCGAGGGCACCATGGAGCCGCTGCTCAACCTCGTGCTCGAGAAGATTCCGGGGCCGGCCGTCGATCCCGAAGCGCCCCTGCGCATGCTCGTCACCACGCTCGACTGGTCGGACTACGTCGGCCGCATCGCCATCGGCCGGATCGAGTCGGGCAAGCTCGTGAAGTCGGCCCCCGTCGTCCGTTCGACAGCGGACGGCACGCTCGTGCCGGCGAAGGTGATCGGGCTGCAGGTGTTCGACAAGCTCGGCCGTGTCGACGTCGAGGAGGCGACCGCCGGCGACATCGCCGCCGTCAGCGGCCTGGAGGACGTGGAGATCGGCGACACGATCTGCGACCCCAACGACGCCCGGCCGCTGTCGCGGCTTTCGGTCGACGAGCCGACGCTCTCGATGGTGTTCGGCGTCAACACCTCGCCGCTGGCGGGGAAGTCGGGCAAGTTCCTCACCACCCGCCACCTGCGCGACCGGCTCATGAAGGAGCTCGAGCGCAACGTCGCCCTGCGGGTCGACCCGATCGAGGGCTCGGAGCAGTTCTCGGTGTCGGGCCGCGGCCTGCTGCACCTCTCGGTGCTGATCGAGACGATGCGCCGCGAGGGCTACGAGCTCTCGGTCGGCAAGCCGCGGGTGATCCTCCGCAAGGAAGAGGACAAGACGCTCGAGCCCTTCGAGACGCTCGTCGTCGAGGTGCCGCACGAGAAGCTCGGCCCCGTCATGGAGCTGACCGGCTCACGGCGTGGCCAGTTGGTGCACATGGGCTCCCGCGGCGAGTTCGCCCATGCGGTCTTCTCGATCCCCGCCCGCGGCCTGATCGGCCTGCGCACCCGCGTGCTCAACGCCACGCAGGGCACGGCGATCATGCACCACCGCTTCGAGGCCTGGCGCGAGCTGGAGGGGGAGGTGTCGGGCCGGGCCAACGGCGTGCTCATCTCGATGCTCCCCGGCAAGGCCGTCGCCTTCGGGCTCGATGGGCTGCAGGAGCGGGCCGATCTCTTCATCGAGCCGGGCGACGAGGTCTACGAGGGCATGGTCTGCGGCGAGAACGCCCGCAGCGAGGACATGGTGGTCAATCCCACCAAGGAAAAGAAGCTGACGAACATGCGGGCCACCGGCAGCGACCGCAACATCCTCCTCAAGCCGCCGCGACGGATGTCGCTGGAAGAGTCGCTCGAATACATCGAGGATGACGAGCTGGTCGAGGTGACGCCCGCCGTCATCCGGCTGCGGAAGATCCTGCTCTCCGAGCACGAGCGGCGAAAGGTGTCGCGGCAGAAGGCCTAGGAGGCCGTGGATAAAGTCATCCGCCGCTGGAGGCGGCGGCAGCGAGCGCCGGGCCGTCCGGAAAGCCGAGCGCCGCTCAGATCTCGTAGACGTGGCCGGGGCGGACGAATTCCACGCCGTCGAGCCCCAGGGCCTCGACCTCGGCGGCGATCTCGGCCGCATAGCGTGCCTTGCGGTGCACGACGATCCAGCGGACCCGTCGGGGCAGCTTCCGCACCTCCTGCGCGAACGAGTCGGGCGACAGATGCCCCGTGATCGACGCCAATTCGGCGTGCTTTCGCGGAAAACTCACCTCCAGAAACACCGCCTTGAGCCGGTCCACGCCGGCGAGGTGCCGCCACAACTGGTTCGTGGGGCCGGTATCCGACGGAAAGGCCACTACCGCCGTGCCGTCGTCGACCACCATGCCCGTCGTCTCCACGCCGTGCGACACGGGCACGGGCGTGACCGTCAGGCCCGCCCTGCTGACCGGCTGCAGCGGCTCGAGACGCGTCGTCCGCACGAACGAATCATCCTCCCGCGAGAGGTCGATGAAATCGGGCCAGACGCGGCCGTTGAAAACGTCGCCGTGGAGGAATTCGAGCACGTCGCCGGTGGCCAGCACCTCGACGCATTCGGGCCCGGGCAGATAGACGTTCTCGAGGAAGATGGGGAGCGTGGCGATGTGGTCGAGGTGCTCGTGCGTGATGAACACGTGCCGCACCCGCTGCTGCCGCCGCAGATCGGCCATGAGGCCGAGCGAGCCGGCGTCGATCGCCACGGCGTCGTTGACCAGGAACGAGACGAGAAACTGCAGGTCGCAGGGAGGCAGGCTCGAGGGAAGCAGTTCGACGCGCATCGGCTCGTGGCCCGGGTGTGATGACTGTGGAGAGCGGTGCATCTGGTGCGGGGATGGATCTGAGGCACCTGGTCTGGCACCTGGTCTGGCACCTGGTGTGGGCGCCCGGCCTCGAAGCGAGGCGACTCGATTCCCTCGTGCTTCTGTCACATGGAGAAGAAACTGCGGATCTTCTGCAGGATGTCGGGCGCGTCCGTTGCCGGCCGCCCGGTCTCGGCGATCGCCTCGGCACGGTTGGCCTGTCGCTGCCGCAGCGCAGCGCCCAAGGCCACCACGAGCTCCGGGTGCGTGGCCAGCACGTGGCGGAACGCTTCCTTGCCCACCTCCAGCAGCCGGGTTTCGACCAGCGGCGTGACCGTGGCCACCCGCGCCGCGCCTGTCATGAGCGACATCTCGCCAAAATAGTCCCCGGCGTTCAGCACCGCCAGACGAACGGGTTCCACGCCGCTCTGCTCGGCTGTCACCTCCACCCGCCCGTCGGTCACGACGAACATGCTGTCGCCGACGTCGCCCTGGCGGATCACCGGCTCACCGGCCGCGTAGACCTGCTCCTCGCACTCCTCGGCGAGGCGGCGGACGTCATCGGGTCTGAGTGCGGCGAACAGGCCGATCTGCCGCAGGCTGGCAGCGCGGCGGTCGAGCGCAGCCCCGGGCTGCTCCACGAGCGGCGTCGGGAGCTGCGTGAGGCGGATGTCCTGCGTGGCCACCGGAATCTCGATACCGTGACGGGCCAGGGCGTACCAGATGCGGTCGCGGGCCATGCCGTCGACCCGGTCGCGTTTTCCGAACTCCGTCGTGAACAGCCGCACCCAGTACTCGATGCCACGCTCCCTGAAGTCGTTGGTGACCACCGACGGCGCCGGATGCTCGAGCACGCCGAAGCTGCCGCGGATCGCGTCGAGGATGATCTGCTGCACCTGCTGCGGCGAGACCTCGTAGGGGGCGATGACGTAGAGCGAGCGTCGCGACCAGGGGTCGGGCTTGGTGAAGTTGCGGATCGAGGCCTGGGCGAGCTGGCCGTTGGGGATGATCACGTAGGCCTCGTCGAGCGTGAGCACCTTGGTGGCCCGCCAGTTGATCTCCATCACCCTGCCGATGTGGGCGGGGTTGGTGTCGTACTGGATCCAGTCGTCGAGCTCGAAGGGCCGCTCGGCATGGATCGCCAGGCCCGCGAACACGTTGCCGAGCGTGTCCTTGAGGGCGAAGCCGAGCACCGCCGTCAGCACCGCTGATCCGGTGAAGAGGCTGTCGGCCTTCACGCCGGCCTCGAAGAGGATCGTCAGGAGCGCCGCCAGCACCGTGACGATGCGGAGCACGTCGAGAAAGATCCGTGGCATCGGCTGCGCGACCCGCTCCCAGAGGGAGACGGCGACGAGCAGGAGGACCGACTGCAGGAGCGACGCCAGGAGGAAGAACCGGACGCCGAACATGGCCATCCGCGGCGCGGCGGCGACGTCGGGAAAGAGCGACGCCGCCGCCAGCGGCAGCGGGCAGAGCAGGATGAGGACCAGCGGCGCCCACGCCAGCCACCGGCGGCCCCGCGGCGCGGTGACGGCGAACAGGGCGACTGCCACGACCGCGGCCACAAGTTCGCGGCCCACGGCGACCCCGGTCCCGTCGCCGAACGACTCGAAGATCATCGACAGGCCGCTCTGATTCATCGCGACGCCCGAACCCAAGCACCCGTCCGCAGCGGGCTGAATCCCGCCCGGGAGCGGCCCGCTCGGGCCGCCTCAGTCCCGGTAGTGGACGGGGAGATTGTGACTCGACCACTGGCGGCCGACAAACCCGAAAACCCGCCACGGGGCTGAAAAAGCCCGGCCTCCCGCTGCCGGATGGACGCCGCGACGCCGAATTTTTATACTCTGGGGCCCCGCGGCCAATCCGCGGCCCTCACCCTTCGAACGGCACTTCAGAGCGAGACGAGTCGGAACACGCATGGTCAAACTGACGGTACGCGAGCGCGAAAGTATCCAGGAGGCGGTCCGCCGCTTCCGCAAACTCGTCGAGCGAAGTGGCATCAAGAAGGAGATGCGGCGCCGGGAGTTCTTCGAGAAGCCCAGCGAGACGCGACGCCGCGCACGGCTCCGTGCAGAGCGGCGCACGAAGCGAAACCGCCTGCTCGGCGTGTAGTCACGAGTCCCAATCACGACTGCCAGTCGAGCGCCACGTCCAGCCACGGAGCGTCGTGCGTCGGCCAGCCGGTGCTGACCCGGTCGACCCCCGTCCTCGCGATCTCGGCCACGGTGTCGAGCCGGATGCCCCCCGAGGCCTCCAGGACCACCTCGGGCCGCACGGCATTCCTGATGGCCACGCACTGCGCCAGCGCGGGTGGCCGCATGTTGTCGAGCAGGACGACGTCGGGCCCCGCCTCCAGCACGGCGGCAAGCGCCGTCGACGCGTCGAGTTCGATCTCCACCACCATCGCCTCGCTCCGCGCCGGGGGGAACGTCTGGGCGATGAATTCCCGCGCCCGCCGCACGGCCGCGGCCGGCGTGATTCCCTCGGCAGCCAGCGCCGCGAGATGGTTGTCCTTGATGAGGATGGCGTCGTAGAGCCCCAGACGGTGGTTCCAGCCTCCTCCCATCCGCACGGCGTACTTGTCGAGCAGCCGCCAGCCCGGCACCGTCTTGCGGGTGTCGTAGACGCGGCAGTTCGTGCCGGCGACGGCCTCGACGAGCCGCCGCGTGGCGGTGGCCACCCCCGACATCCGGCCGAGCATGTTCAGCAGCACCCGCTCCGCGGCGAGCACACTGCGGGTGCTGCCGGAGAGCACGGCCACGCGGTCGCCGGCCCTGACCGCGGCGCCTTCGGCAGCCAGCGGCCGCCACTCAAGCCCGGGATCGGCGACGCCCGCCACGATGCCGGCCGCCGCGAGGCCGGCGATCACGCCGTCCCGCCGCGCGACGACAGCCAGCTCGCTGCGGGCCGTCCGCCCGATCAGCCCCACGCTCGTCCAGTCGCACTCATGGCCGAGATCCTCCGCGAACCACTCCACGGCCCGCGCGGCCACGTGGGACGCGAGCTGCTCGTCCCATTGCGTCTGACGGTACTCGCGAACCGGATGCGGCATGACGGGCGGGCCTCTTGCGGGAACGCCGGGCCGCGGCCGGAAGGGGCCCTTTCGGCCCCGCCTTCCGCACGACGGTCGCCGCGGCGTGGAGCGGGTATCCTACAGGAAAGCGGTCTGGCGGCCGGACTCCCCGCGGCGGTGTCACCCGCATACGCAGGCCGCATCCGGCGACCGCATGCAGAGACCTCTTCCAGTGGACTCCCCCGACACCGCCCGCCCGCTCCTGCCGGCCCGCGCGCAGCCGCTGCTCGCGGCGCTTCTGGCCGCGTGCCTGGCGGGCGGGGCAGCGTGGTACGTCGCGGTCGGCGGGCTCGGCGGCGGGCTCGTCCACCACGACGCGCCGCCCGTCCGTCCCGCGGCCTTCACCGTCGACATCAACAGTGCTGACGAGGCGGAACTGGCCCAGCTTCCCGGCCTGGGGCCGGCCACGGCCCGGCGGATCGTCGACCACCGCCGCGACGTCGGCCCGTTCGCCACGATCGAATCGCTGCTCGACGTGCCCGGGATCGGCCCCGCCACGCTCGATGCCATGCGGCCGCACCTGCGGCCCGTCTCCGCCCCCTGAGCAGATCGCGTCCCGATTTCTGATCCCGTTTCCCGGTCCCGGTTCCCGTTCGCCGCTCCAGCCTTCCGCACCCCGACGGCCCGCCGCGCCCATGTCGCTCACCCCAGGCGTCTTCGAACTCGTTGCCCCCTACGCCCCCGCCGGCGACCAGCCGGCGGCGATCGACGCGCTCGTCCGCGGGGTGGAGGAGGGGAGGGCGTCGCAGGTGCTGATGGGCGTGACCGGCTCCGGCAAGACGTTCACGATGGCCAACGTCATCGCCCGCATCGGCCGCCCCACGCTCGTGCTCTCCCACAACAAGACGCTCGCCGCCCAGCTCTACGCCGAGTTCCGCGACTTCTTCCCCCACAACGCCGTCCACTACTTCGTCAGCTACTACGACTACTACCAGCCCGAGGCCTACATCCCGCAGCGCGACATCTACATCGAGAAGGATGCCGCGATCAACAAGGAGATCGACCGGCTGCGGCTGGCCGCGACCAGCGCGCTGGTGAGCCGGCGGGACGTGGTGGTTGTGGCCAGCGTGTCGTGCATCTACGGCCTCGGCTCGCCGGACGACTACCGGGCGATGGTGGTGCGGCTGGCGACCGGCATGCGGCTCTCCCGCGACGCGCTGCTGGAGAAGCTCGTCTCCGTGCAGTACGAGCGGAGTGACGTGGCGCTCGAGCGGGGCCGCTTCCGCGTCCGTGGCGACGCGGTCGACATCTGGCCCCCGTACGACGAGCTTTCCCTGCGCGTGGAGTTCTGGGGCGACACGATCGAGTCGATCGCGGTCACGCATCCGACCAGCGGCGAGGTGGCCGCCCGCAAGGACGAGACCTACCTCTACCCGGCCCGCCACTTCGTCATGCCCGAGGACCGCATCAAGGCCGCCGTGGGGGAGATCCGGCGGGAGCTCGAGGAGCGGCTCGAGGAGCTGAAGTCGCAGGGCAAGCTTCTCGAGGCGCAGCGGCTCTCCGCCCGGACGCGGTTCGACATCGAGATGCTGCTCGAGGCCGGCTTCTGCCCCGGCATCGAGAACTACTCGCGGCCGCTCTCCGGCCGGCCGCCCGGCAGCACCCCCGAGACGCTCTTCAGCTACTTCCCCAAGGAATACCTGTTCTTCGTCGACGAGTCGCACGTCACCGTGCCGCAGGTCCGCGGCATGTACGCCGGCGACCGCAGCCGCAAGCTCACGCTCGTCGACCACGGCTTCCGACTGCCCTGCGCGCTCGACAACCGGCCCCTCATGTTCGAGGAGTGGGAGAAGAAGCTCGACAAGACGATCTATGTCTCCGCCACGCCCGGCGCCTGGGAGCTGGGCCGCACCGGCGGCGAGGTGATCGAGCAGGTGATCCGCCCCACGGGGCTGCTCGACCCCGTGATCGACATCGTGCCGGCGAAGAACCAGGTGCCCCACCTGCTCGGGGAGATCGAGCGGACCGTGGCCGCGGGCCACCGCGTGCTCGTCACCACGCTCACCAAGAAGCTCGCCGAGGACCTCGCCGCCTACTTTCAGGAGCGGAAGGTCCGCTGCCGCTGGCTTCACAGCGAGCTCGACGCCTTCGAGCGGGTGGAACTGCTCAAGGAGCTGCGCGAGGGTGCCTTCGACGTGCTCGTCGGCGTGAACCTCCTCCGCGAGGGCCTCGACCTACCGGAGGTGGCGCTGGTGGCGATCCTCGACGCCGACAAGGAGGGCTTCCTGCGGAACGAGACGTCACTGATGCAGACGATCGGCCGCTCCGCGCGGAACGTCGACGCCCGCGTGATCCTCTACGCCGACACCGTGACCGAGTCGATGCGGCAGGCGATCGACGAGACCAGCCGCCGCCGCACGCTGCAGGAGGCCTACAACACGGCGCACGGCATCACGCCCGAGACCGTCCGCAAGGAGATCCGGGCCGGCATCGAGGCGGAGTCCGCCTCCCGCGCCGTGGCGTTCTCGGCGGTGGGGCAGGGGGAGGAGTCCCGCCGGCGATCGGCCGAGTTGCTCGAGCAGCTCGAGGCGGAGATGATGCAGGCCGCCGCGGAGCTCGACTTCGAGCGGGCCGCCCGGATCCGCGACGAGATCGCCGCGCTGCGGGACGGCGACAGCAAGCCCCGCCGCGGCGGCCCGCGCGGCCGGCGGGGCAAGGGGGGGGCCGGCGGCCGGATCCCCCGGCCACAATCACGGTGACGCGAAGCCCCCGAGCCTGCCATGCCAAGCCCCGACGAGAGAACGCATCCGATCGACGAAGGCGGCGCGGACCATCGCGCGGGGTGCGACGTCGCCCTGGCCGACTTCCGGGCGCTCTGGGAGGCGGTCCAGCGGACGTCCGGCGAATACATCGCGATCGTGGACCACTCCGGGATCATCCGCTCCTGCAGCCGTGTGGACGAGGGATTCTCCGTCGACCAGGTGGTCGACCACGACGTGACGCGGTTCACCGTGCCCGAATCGTCGGAACAGCTCATGCGGCTCCTGCAGGAGGTCTTCGAGACCGGGGAAGATCGCTCGCTGGAGACCACCGTGCGGGGGCTCGACGGCTCGCTCAACTACTTTTCCCTACGACTCGGTCCGGTGCGGATCGCGGGCCGGACGGCCGCGGCGATCGTCTGCTGCGAGAACATCCGTCCGCTGCGGACGTCCGAGATCGCCCTCCAGCGTGAGCGCACGCTCCTCCGCCGGCTGCTCGAGATCCAGGAGCGGGAGCGGCAGCTCGTCTCCTACGAGATCCACGACGGCCTCGCCCAGTACCTCACCGGGGCGATGCTGCACCTCGAGGCCTGCGAGCACACCATCGCCGATGCGGCGCCGTCCCCCGACCTCCACGAGGGGCTGCGGCTCCTACGGGCGGCCACCGACGAGGCCCGCCGGCTGATCAGCGGCCTGCGGCCGCCGGCCCTCGACGAGCTCGGCATCGTCGATGCCGTCGAGTCGCTCGTCGCCGAGGCGCGGCTCGACGTCGGCGACGTCCGCTTCGACCATGCGCTGCCGGCCCGTCGCCTGCCCGCCGACGTGGAGACGGCGATCTTCCGCATCGTGCAGGAATCGCTGGCGAACGCCCGCCGCCACGCCCGTGCCACCACGGTGGCGGTGCGGCTCGAGTCGACCGCGGAGGGCGGCGTGCGGATCGTGGTCCACGACGACGGCATCGGCTTCGAGCCCGCTGGCGTGGCCGCCGAACGGTTCGGGCTCGAGGGCATCCGGCAGCGCACGCGGCTGCTCGGGGGCGAGCCCGTGATCACGAGCCGGCCGGGCGCCGGCACGACGATCGACGTGACGCTGCCCGCCGCGGCCTTGGCGACGGCCGCGGCGGCCGGCCCCGTCTGACGCCGCTCAGGCCGCCTTGCGGATGCCGTCGAGCGAACGGCCGAGCCGCCGCCGTGCCGGCGGCGCGGCGACTGCCGTCGCGGCCGACTCCACGAGCACGGCGGGCTCCTTGCGGACCGCGAGCCGCTCGCGGAGCGACTGGGCCAGCGCCGGCCCGAGATCCTCCCCCTCGTTCCGCGTGCCGACGTCCTCGACCGCGTCGGCCAGTCCGAGCACCACCGCCTGACGCACGCCTTCCCGCAGCCAATGGAAAAAGCTCATCCGTCCTCCCCCTCTCCCTTGCTTGTGCAGTTTCCGCGATCCACCGACCCGCAGGCCGGCGGCCGCACGCGCCGCGACGCCATCCCCGATCCGACGTCTCCGACGACGGAATGTGGTATCGGCCGCTCAGCCGGTTCGCTGCACGGACCGGCCGTCGCGGACGCTTCTCGGACTCTGCGCAGACTCTGCCGGCGGCGGCGACGCCGCCTGGCGGCCGACGCACATCAGGCAGATGTCGTCGCTGCGGACCTGGCCGGCCGCGTGCCGTTCCACGTCGGCGAGGATCCGCCGCCCGAGATCGCCCACGCCCGCGGCCGGGCCGGTGAGCACCTCCTCGAGACGCTCGAGACCGTAGAGCCGCTGCTCGTGGTCGATCGCCTCGCTGATGCCGTCGGTGTAGAACACCAGCGTGCTCCCGGCGGCGAGATCGAGCTCGCACGACTTGTACTGGTGCGACGGTTCGAGCCCCAGCGGGAGGCAGCCGAGGTCGGTGCCGACGCCCCGCACGGCGCCGGACGCGTCCCGGAGCAGCACGGGCAGGTGGCCCGCGTTCACGAGCGTGACGTGATGGGTGGCAGGATCGAGCACCGCCACCACGAACGTCGCGAACCGGTCGTCCCAGCCGCCGCGCAGGAAGCTCTCGTTGATGAGCGACACGCTCTTGGCAAGATCCCGCTCGCTGGCGAGGCAGTAGCGGACATCCGCGGAGAGCGCCGCCATCACGAGCGCCGCCGACACGCCCTTGCCGGAGACGTCGGCCAGCACGAACGCCAACCGTCCCTCCGACAGCGGCACGTAGGCGAAGAAATCGCCGCCCACGTGCTGGGCCGGCTCGTAGAAGTCGAAGACCTCGTAGCCGGGGATGTCGGGCGGCCGCGTCGGCAGGAGGCCCTGCTGCACGCGGTGCGCCAGTTCGAGATCCCTGTTGATGTGCTCCTGGTGGACGCGCTGGTCGTGCGCGAGCGCCTGCTCGACCGCCTGCGCCGCCTGCCCCGCGATGCCCGCCAGCACCTCGAGATCCTCCTGCACGAACCCGTTGAGCACGTCCTGGGAGTCGACGTGGATCACGCCCAGCACCTGGCCGTCGGCCCGCAGGAAGGGCACGCACATGACCGACCTGATCCGGCAGTCGACGATGCTCTCGCTGGCGTTGAAGCGGCTGTCGGACGCCGCGTCGGCCGAGAGGATCGCCCGCCGCGACTGCATGACGCGGTCGATGAGCGACAGGCTCAGCCGGAGCGGCCCCGGCTGCACCTTGCCCCGCACCTTCCGGGCCCGCAGGAGCAGCCGACGGGTGGCGGGATCGGCCAGCAGCACGAAGCCTCGCTGGGCACCGGGGAAGATCTTGAACAGGCCGTCGAGCAGCCTGGGCAGCACCTCGTCGAGCGACAGCGAGGCGCCGATCGCGCGATTGAGGTCGATCACGGCCCGGAGCTTCGCCTCGGCGTGCGGCCCCTCGGCGTCGTTCTGGGGGGCGTCCATGTCGACCTGGGAGACGATCATGGAATCGTGATCGCCCTCGGCCACCACCTCGTCGAACAGCGAGGTCTGGGACGTCAGCGCGGCGTCGTCCTCGTCGGTGTCGGCGTCGACGGCCCGCGGCCGCTCGCCGGAGACGTACACGAGCACCTGCTCGCAGATCTGCAGCTGGTCGCCGTTCTCGAGCCGCTGCCGGCCGGCCAATGGCTTCCCGTTGACGATCGTGCCGTTGCGGCTGCGGAGGTCCTCGATGAACACCGCGCCGCCCTCCGTGGTGATCGCGGCGTGCTGCCGGCTCACCGCTGAGAGGTCGATCACGATGTCGCAGGCCGGATGGCGGCCGATGACCATCCGCTCCGCCGTGAGGAGCAGTCGCTCGCCGCTGCGCGGACCCGATTTCAGTTCGAGAAAAGGCACTGCCTGCTCGCTCCGCTGTACGGGCCGCAGGACCGGGGGGGCTCGGATTGCCACCCCGAAGCCCGCCGGGTACGCTGGTGCCGTCGGTAAGGCGTCAGCATACCCGTAGCGGCGGCTCCCGTGTCCAATCGCGGCGGTCGCGGCCGTGTCCGGCCCGTCCCATGGCGACATGCGCGACGTCGACACGCGGGTGACGACGGACGAACGATGGGGAATGGTGTAACGGTAGCACGACTGGCTCTGAACCAGTTAGTCTAGGTTCGAATCCTAGTTCCCCAGTTCTGCCCCCCAGTTCTGTTCCCCACGTCCCGCTCAGCTTTCTCCCCCGGTGTCGCTGCCCGGTTTTGCTCCACGGCCACGCTGCCCGGCTCCGCCGCCCGGGTGCTGTCCTCCGATTCGCTGCACGAGCATGTGCCTTCCGCGCGTTCCCTCGGCACGCTTGCCCGTGGCAGCCCCTTCGCCGAAACCATGGGTGATCCCTCCGCACAGCCGTCGCCCGCAGACTCCGCCGCCGTGACGCACCGGGTGCTCCTGGTGGACGATCAGGCGATGATCGGCCAGGCCGTGCGCCGGCTCCTCGAGGGGCAGCCCGAGATCGCCTTCGAGTTCTGCCAGCGTTCGACCGACGCGCTCGCGGCGGTCGAGGCGTTCCAGCCCACGGTGATCCTCCAGGATCTCGTCATGCCGGGGATCGACGGCCTGGACATGGTGCGGCAGTTCCGCGGCCTGCGGGCCACCGCCGACGTACCGGTGATCATGCTCTCCGCCCAGGACGAGCCGATCGTGAAGGCCAAGCTGCTCACGGCGGGCGCCAACGACTACCTCGTCAAGCTGCCCGACCAGGTCGAACTGATCGCCCGCATCAGGGTGCACTCCGAGGCGTACCGCCGCCTGCTCGAGCGGAACGCCGCATTCGCGGCCCTCGAGCGGTCGCTGGCGGAGCTCCAGCAGGAGCGGGAGAAGTCGGAGAAGCTGCTCCGAAACATCCTGCCCGAGAAGATCGCTGACCGGCTCAAGAACGGCGAGTCCTCGATCGCCGACAGCTTCCACAGCGTCACGGTGCTCTTCGCCGATCTCAGCGGATTCACCGAATTCTCGCAGCACTGCGACGCCCGGCATCTCGTGGACCTGCTCGACGAGATCTTTTCGGCGTTCGACCATCTGGCCAACACCCACGGCGTGGAGAAGATCAAGACGATCGGCGACGCCTACATGGCCGTCGCGGGCCTGCCCATTCCGCGCGACGACCACGCCGACGCCGTCGCGGGCATGGCCTTGGGAATGCTCGAGGCCTTCCGCGACGTGATGACGCGGCGCGGCCTGTCGCTGGCCGTGCGGATCGGCATCCACTCCGGCCCGGTCGTCGCCGGGGTCATCGGCCGCCACAAATTCTCCTACGACCTCTGGGGCGACACGGTCAATCTCGCCAGCCGCATGGAGTCGCACGGCGCGCCGTGGCGGATCCACGTCTCCGAGCCGACCCGCAGCCTGCTCGGCGACCGGTTCCGGTTCGCCGATCGGGGCCACGTCACCATGAAGGGGAAGGGCGACGTGCGGACCTTCTTCCTGCTCGGCCGGGCGTGAGGCAGTCCCGCCCGGGACACGCAGCTCTGCCGCAGACCGCGTCGCATGGATGCGATGCCCTCGAGAGCCCGCGGAGCCGGCCACGCGAAAATCGGCCGGAGGCGGTGTTTCGCGTGGATTCAGTGCCAGCGCCTGAGCCAGCCGCGGCGCCAGAAGAGCATCACCATGCCGAGAGTGGTGGCCACCATCATGGCCGCAGCCACCAGCCCTCCGTAGCGGAACCGGAGCAGCGGCATGTTCCAGGGCGAACTGGTGTCGAAGTTCATGCCGTAGTATCCGGTGATGAACGTCAGCGGCATGAAGATGGTGGCGATCACGGTCAGCACCTTCATGACGTCGTTCATCCGGTTGTTGATGCTCGCCAGGTAGATGTCGCGGAGATCGCTGCCGATCTCGCGATAGCCCTCCGTGAGGTCGAGGAGTTCCATGGTGTGGTCGTAGGAGTCGCGAAAGTGCTGGCGGGCGTGCTCGCCCACGAACGCGGTCGCCTCGCGGCCGAGTGCGTGGAGCACGTCGCGGGTGGGCCAGAGGGCGCGGCGGAGCGTCATCAGGTCGTTGCGAACGTCATGGATCCGTCCGAGCAGGCCCCGCGTCGGATTGTCGAGGGCCTCCTCCTCGATCGCCTCGAGCGCGTCGCCGAACCGCTCGAGGACGGGGAAGTACCCGTCGATGACCGCGTCGAGCAGCAGGGCACAGAGGTGGTCGGCCCCGAGCTGTCCGAGCCGCGTGCGGCCGTGACGGATCCGATCGCGGACGCTCGCGAACCCGTCGGGCACGGTCCGGTCGTGGAACGTGATCACGTATCTGTCGCCGAGGAAGATCGCCATCGGGTCGGTCGCGATGCCGTCGCCGTCCGACCGGGCCATCCGCACCGCGATGAGCACCTGGTGGCCGAAGACCTCGACCTTGGGACGCTCGTCGGGGGTCACGGCGTCCTCCAGGGCCAGTTCGCCGATCTCGAAGACGTCGCCGATCATCCGGGTGGCGTCGACGTCCTCGAGGCCGTCGACGTCGATCCAGACGACGGGCCACTTCTCGCGAGCGATCGCGAGCTCCTCGGGCCGCTCGACGATCGACTCCTCGCAGCTCGTGCCGTCGCAGCCGAGCATCCGCAGTGTCGACCGGCGCGCGGTGCCGGGCGCAGCGTCGACGGACTCCTGCGGCGGCCGACGGGGCCGCCGGCGGTGCTTGCGACGGGACATGGAACGTCTCCGATTCGGTGCGAAGCGGGCGGCGCCGGCGACCGCTGACGGCGGTCCGCGGCCCGCGCCGCACCGGGAAGGTTACCCGAACGAGGTCGCCGGCAGGCGCACGGAACGCGTCGCCGCCGGCCGACGCCGCTACACTCTCGGCATGCCGCCCCCGCCGCCCCCCAGCCGTCGCCCCGACGTCGAGAGCCCGGTCGGCGAGGCGTTGGCATGGGCGTCGCGAATCATGGCGATCGGGCTGGCGATGTTTCTGCCCGCCGTGATCGGCGGCTGGATCGACGCCCGGCTGGGCACGCGAGTCTGCGGCCCGGCGGGGCTGGTGCTGGGCTTCGTCGCGGGCCTCGCGTGGCTGGTGCGGATCGGCACGAGGCGGTCGGATCGGCAGGGCGAGTCATGACACAGGCCATGGCCCCGCAGCCGCCGAGAAGCGGCCCGCGGTCACCGGCGGAAACCGCTCTAGCCCACCGCCGGTTCACGGCGATCGGCGTCGCCGCGCTGCTGGCCACCGCGGCGACCGCGGCCGCGGCAGCCCTGGCCTGTGGCGGCGGCCGGCCGGACTGGCCGCAGGCCGTGGCCTGGGCCGCGGCGATCTGCCTGCCTGGCTCCCTGGCGGCCTGGATCGTCTCCCGGCGGCCGCCGAGCGGCCCCGCAGGGGCGGTCGCATCCTCCCTGGCAGCCGTCGTTCTCCGGCTCATCCCCCCGTTGGCCGGGCTCGCCTGGCTCTCGTCGGGGCGACAGACGACCGACTTCCGGGCGACCGGCGGGATGCTCGTGATTTTTTACCTGTCGCTGCTTGCCGTGGACATCCTGCTGCACATGATGGGGAACCCGCGTCGGGACGGCCCCGCCACCCCGCCCGATTGACCGGAACGGGGTCCCCACAGCACACTCTCCGCTCCCGAACCGGCCGCCCGAGGACGCCAGCGCGACATGTCAGCCAATCCGATCTACCACCTCAAGGACTGCTACTTCTTCGAAGTGCCAAAGGCGCTCTGGAGGCAGGGCTGGCAGACGATGGCCGACGTGCCACAGTTCCTCAGGGACGGCAGCCCCGAGGTCACCGACGTCGCCGCATTCAACGAGGCGATGGACGGGAAGATCCTGATCCCGCAGCCCTTCGCCGCACTCGAGAGCCTCTACGCGGTGAAGTCGGGATTCGGCATCTCGAAGTACATGATCCTTGAGCTGCTCGTCGCGGCCGGCATGTTCCTGATCTTCACGTGGGTGGCCTCGCGGCTGCGGAGCGGCGACGCCCCGCGCGGGCGGCTGCTCAACCTCTTCGACGCGATGCTGCTGTTCATCCGCGACAACATCGCACGGCCGGCCATCGACGACCACGGACACGGCCACGACGACGATGCCGGCCACCACGATCACGGCCAGCCGGAGCACGGGGGCCACGACCATGGCGGGCATGGCCACGCCGTCGCGCACGCGGCCGCCCACACCGGCGACCGGTTCGTGCCGCTCTTGTGGACGCTCTTCTTCTTCGTGCTCGGCTGCAACCTGATGGGCATGGTGCCCTGGGCCGGCTCGCCCACAGCGTCGTTTTCCGTGACGCTGGCGTTGGCCGCGGTGACGATGGCGACGGTGTTCCTCGCCGGCATGGCCAAGTTCGGCTTCCTGGGATTCTTCGGCAATCAGGTGCCCTCGATGGACCTGCCTCTGCCCATCGCGATCCTGCTCAAGCCGATGATCTTCGCGATCGAGATGCTGGGCCTGTGCATCAAGCACCTGATCCTGGCAGTGCGGCTGCTGGCCAACATGGTGGCCGGCCACCTCGTGCTCCTGGGCATCATGGGGCTGATCACGGCCGCCGCCTCCTACTCGATGGGGATGTGGGCGACCGTCACCGGCATCAGCGTCGTGAGCTGCACGCTCTTCAGCCTGCTGGAGCTCTTCGTGGCCTTCCTCCAGGCATACATCTTCACGTTCCTTTCGGCCTTGTTCATCGGTGCGGCCGTGCATCAGCACTAACGCCCCCTGATGTGCTGGCACGTGCGCCGCCAAAACTTCGGTGACCTCCCTTCAAAATCCCCCAAAAAAACGTAGATTGGCCCCGTGGTCGGCCAGCGGTGGCGTCTCGCACGCCCCGTGGAGATACAGCCGCCATCCATAAGCACACCGTCTTCTTTCCTGTCCCTGTCCCGTTTCCGGACTACGATCCGAAAACCTCGTTTTGCAAGGAGTCTGATCCCGTGATGATTCGCTCGATCCTTTCCGTCCGCACCGTGTCGATGTTCGCCGCCGTCGCCCTCACCCTCGCCCTGGCCAACGTGGCCAGTGCACAGGAGGCCACAGGACACTCGCTCGTCAACCTCTCGGCGGCTTTCAGCGTGGGCCTCGTCGTGATCGGCGCCGCGCTCGGCATCAGCCGGCTCGCCGCCTCCGCGTACGAGAGCATGGCCCGCCAGCCTGAGGTGTCGGGCAGCATCCAGACGGCGATGATCATCGCGGCGGCCCTCATCGAGGGCTTCACGTTCTACGCGCTGTTCATCTGCTCGACGAAGTAGGGCAGGTGCAGCCGGCCGCCGGTGACGTCGTCGCGGGCGGCCTGCAGGGAACACGGGCGGGAATGCGTGGCACGCGCATTCCCGCCCCGTCCCGGCCGTGTGGTCCGAGCGCGGACAAGGGTTCGCCAGAGACGCTCACTCGGGCCTCTTGGTGATCGCCGGCATCCGTGCCTGACTGAACCTTTGACCGCATTGCAACAGTTCGTGCTGGAAACGTCGTGCTGGAAGCGTGGCCGGAACAACCGTCCGGCATCCGTGTGCCGTCGCGAGAGTGTCCCCAACTCACCGTCGTGGAGATGCCCGAGATGTCGATGAGTCCCTCGTTCGTTCCCGCGATCCTCTGCGGCGTGCGGGCCGCTGTCGCCTGCGGCCTCGTGCTGCTCGCCGTCGCAGGCACCGCCGTGGCGGCGGGCGGCACGGATGACCATGGGCACGGGGCACATGGCCACGTTGAGATCGGCCACGCCCCGCCGTCGGGCGTCTCCAAGGCAGCCTTCGAGAGCCCCGCCTGGTTCCAGACCGACCTCGCGCTCTGGTCCTTTGCTGTCTTCATGCTGCTCCTCGCCCTCCTGGGAAAGTTTGCCTGGAAGCCGATCATGGAGGGTCTCGAGAAGCGCGAGGATGGGATCGCCCGGCAGATCGCCGAAACGAAGGCCGCCAACGACGAGGCCAAGCGGATGCTCGTCACCTACGAGCGGCGGCTCGCGGAGGCCGCCGACGAGGTCCGCGGCATGCTCGACGAGGCCCGCCGCGACGCCGACGCCACCCGGCAGGCGATCGTGGCCGAGGCCCGCAAGGCCGCCGACGACGAGCGGAGCCGCGCGAAGCACGAAATCTCGCTGGCCAAGGACGACGCGCTCTCCCAGATCGCCGAGAAGGCGGGCCACCTGGCGGTGGAGGTGGCCGGCAAGTTCCTCCGCGACAAGCTGGGGGCGGACGACCAGGCCCGTCTGGTCCGCGACTCCGTCGCCAGCCTCTCCAGCCGTCCGAGCGTGAACTGATTCGCAGCGACTTTCCCTGGCCCGCGGGCCCCAGATGAAACCAGATCAGATGACACCAGCCCGGACGACAACCGCATGAGCAACGCCTCCGCGACGAGCACCGGTCACGTCGACATCGCCGCCGACGGCGTGGCCAAGACCTACGCGCAGGCCATCGTCGAGTCTGCCGAGGCCGCCGGCTGCCGCCGCGAGGTGCTCGCGGAGCTCGGCAGCCTCGCGCGGGACGTGCTGCCGCAGGTGCCGGAGGCGGTGGCCGTGTTTGCCTCCCCGAAGATCGCGATCGAGGAGAAGGACCGGATCATCGACCGGATGCTGGGCGGCCGGATGCGTCCGACGACCGTCAACGCCCTGCACGTGCTCGCCCATCACGGCCGGCTCGGCATGCTGGCCGCCGTCGTGCGGGCCGCCGAGCGGCTCGCCGACGACCGCGATGGCCGCAGGCAGGCCACGTTCACCACGGCCGTGCCGCTCGACGCCGGCGAACAGGCCCGGATCGTGGTCGAGACGGAGAAGGCCCTCTCCGCGTCGCTCGTGCCGACGTTCGTCGTCGACCCGGCGATCATCGGCGGCCTCGTCGTCCGCGTCGGCGACACCATCTACGACCAGTCGGTCGCCACGGGCCTGGCCCATCTCGGCGGCCGTCTCCACACGCGCAACATCCACGCCATCCAAACCGGGGAGTACTCATGGCACACCTGACCGACGAAATCGCATCCGTTCTCCGCGAAGAGATCTCCCGCTACCAGGCGGGCATCGACGTCCGCGAGGTCGGCCGGGTCCTCGAGGTGGGCGACGGCATCGCCCGCGTCTGGGGCCTGTCCGGCGTGATGGCCGGCGAGATGGTCGAGTTCCCGGGCGGCATCACCGGGCTCGCCTTCAACCTGGAGGAGAACTCGGTCGGCGTGATCATCCTCGGCGACTACCTGAAGGTGACCGAGGGCGACGAGGTGAAGAGCACCGGCCGGCTGCTCTCCGTGCCCGTGGGCGACGCGGTGATCGGCCGCGTGCTCGACCCGCTGGGCAATCCGCTCGACGGCAAGGGGCCGGTGGTCACCGAACTGCGTCGGCCGGTGGAGACGCTCGCCCCCGGCGTGGCCGAGCGGTCCCCGGTGCGCGAGCCGCTGCAGACCGGCATCAAGGCCGTCGACGCGATGACGCCGATCGGCCGTGGCCAGCGCGAGCTGATCATCGGCGACCGCAAGACGGGCAAGACCGCGATCGGCATCGACGCGATCATCAACCAGAAAAACAGCGGCGTGAAGTGCTTCTACGTCGCCGTCGGCCAGAAGGACTCGTCGGTCGCCGTGGCGATCGACACGCTCCGCAAGTACGGCGCGATGGACTACACGACCGTGATCGTGTCCGGCGCGAGCACCGCGGCCCCGCTGCAGTACATCGCCCCCTACTCGGGCACCGCGATGGCCGAGCACTTCATGTACAACGGCCAGCACGCGCTGATCGTGTACGACGACCTCTCGAAGCAGGCCACGGCCTACCGGCAGCTGTCGCTCCTGATGCGGCGTCCGCCGGGACGCGAGGCCTACCCGGGCGACGTGTTCTACGCCCACAGCCGCCTCCTCGAGCGGTCTGCAAAGCTCTCCAAGGAGCTCGGCGGCGGCTCGCTGACGAGCCTGCCGATCATCGAGACGCTCGAGGGCGAGGTGTCGGCGTACATCCCGACCAACGTGATCTCCATCACCGACGGCCAGATCTACCTGCAGCCCGACCTCTTCTTCGCGGGCCAGCGGCCCGCCATGAACGCTGGCATCTCGGTGTCCCGCGTGGGTGGTGCCGCCCAGACGAAGGCCATGAAGAAGGTGGCCGGCGGTCTCCGGCTCGACCTCGCGTCGTTCCGTGAGCTCGAGGCATTCGCCCAGCTTGGCACCGACCTCGACGCCGCCACCCAGCAACGGCTCGACCGCGGCTACCGGATGGTCGAGCTCTTGAAGCAGGGGCAGTTCGCCCCGATGGACGTCGTCGACCAGGTGATGAGCATCTACGCGGGCACCCGTGGCCACCTCGACGAGGTCAAGCGCGACGAGGTGGCCGACTGGGAGAAGGGCTTCCTGACCTTCGTCCGCGACCAGGTTCCGGAGCTGCGGAAGCGGATCGTGGAGTCGAACGAACTCGACGGCGAGAGCGAGCGGCAGCTCGAGGCCGCGATCGCCGAGTACAAGCGGCAGCGGGCGGCCAAGGCCGCCGGCGGGGCGAGGCAGATGGCCGGCGCCCGGTAGACGCCCGAGGAACTCCCGCTTCACGCTGAAGGTCGCACATCATGGCAAAAGCCCGAGCACTCGATCGTCGCCGCAAGTCGGTAAAGAACATCCGCAAGATCACGCGGACGATGGAACTCATCGCCACCGCGCGGTTCAAGAAGGCGATGGACCGCTCGGTCGCGGCGCGTGACTACACCAAGCACCTCGCGAAGATCCTCGAGAACATCGCCAGCGTGGGGGCGGACGTCGCCCATCCGCTGCTCGAGATCCGGCCGACGAAGCGGGCGGCGGCGCTGGTGCTCACGGGCAACCGGGGCTTGTGCGGCGGCTACAATTCCAACGTGGTCCGGCAGTCGGTGGCGCTGCTCGGCCAGTGGAAGGGCGAGCAGGTGCCGGCGCACGTGGCGGTATCGGGCAAGCGGGGCATCTCGGCCCTGCGGTTCCGGGGCGTGGACATCGCCGAGCGGTACATGCAGTTCGAGGACAAGCCCGAGTTCGCCGCGGTCGCCCCGATCGGCCAGGCCTACCTCGCCGCCTACGCGGCGGGCGAGATCGACCGGCTCGACGTGGTCTACACGAAGTTCCACTCGATCGCCAAGCAGGAGGCGGTGACGGAGATGCTCCTGCCGCTCGCCCCGCCCCAGGCCACGTCGGCCGCCACGCAGGCCAAGCTCGCCTCCGACGAATACGACTTCTATCCGTCGGCCGGCTCGATCCTGGAGGAGATCCTCCCGGCGAGCTTCCTCTCGCGGCTCTTCAAGTGCTTCCTCGACGCCGCCGTCAGCGAGCAGGTCGCGCGGATGGTGGCGATGAAGGCGGCCACGGAGAACGCCGGCGGCCTGATCAAGAACCTCTCACGGCAGTACAACCGCGCCCGTCAGTCGCAGATCACAGGCGAGATCATGGAGATCCTCGGCGGCGTGGAGGCCCTCAAGAAGAAATAGGCGGCGGCTCCGGCCCCCTTGCCGCGCACGGCCGCCGCACGACGTTCCCGCACACTTCGGATTCGACACACCTTTCCCCCGGCAGACATTCCCCTCGCAGAGAAGAGACAGGCCCAGCCATGGCACACGGCAGCATCACGCAGGTCATCGGCTCGACGTTCGACGTCGAGTTTCCCGAGAACTCGATCCCGGCGATCTACAACGCCGTCCGCATCGACAGCCAAAACAAGGGCGTGTCGCTGCACCTGGTCGGCGAGGTGCAGCAGCACCTCGGCGGCGGCAAGGTCCGCTGCGTCGCCCTCGGCTCGACCGACGGCCTGACCCGCGGCGCCGAGGTGGTCGACACCGGCGGGCCGCTCTCCGTGCCGGTGGGCAAGGCGACGCTCGGCCGCGTCTTCAACCTGCTCGGCGAGCCGATCGACAACCGTGGCCCCGTGGAGACGCAGGAGCGGTGGCCGATCCACCGCGACCCGCCGCCCGTGAAGGACCTGACCACGAAGACCGAGCTCTTCGAGACGGGCATCAAGGTGATCGACCTGCTCACGCCGTTCGTCCGCGGCGGCAAGGCCGGCCTCTTCGGCGGTGCCGGCCTCGGCAAGACCGTCATCCTCACCGAGCTCATCGCCCGCATCGCCAGCGCCCACGGCGGCTACTCGGTGTTCGCGGGCGTCGGTGAGCGCACCCGTGAGGGCACCGACCTGTGGCTCGAGATGCAGGAGGCCAAGATCGGCGACACCGGCCGCAGCGTCATCGAGCAGACGTGCATGGTGTTCGGCCAGATGAACGAGCCGCCGGGAGCCCGTCTCCGCGTGGCCCTGTCCGCGCTCACCATGGCCGAGTACTTCCGCGACACGACCGGCGCCGACACGCTCTTGTTCGTCGACAACATCTTCCGCTTCTCCCAGGCGGGCAGCGAGGTGAGCGCCCTGCTCGGCCGCATGCCGAGCGCCGTGGGCTACCAGCCGACGCTCGCCACGGAAATGGGCGCGCTCCAGGAGCGGATCACGTCGACGTCGAAGGGCGCCATCACGAGCGTGCAGGCCGTGTACGTGCCGGCCGACGACCCGACCGACCCGGCACCCGCGACGGCGTTCGGCAACCTCGACGCCTTCCTCTACCTGGAGCGATCGATCTCCGAGAAGGGCATCTACCCCGCCGTGGACCCGCTGGCGTCGTCGAGCCGCATCCTCGACCCGCAATACGTGGGCGAGCGGCACTACAAGATCGCCCGCCGCGTGCAGCGGACGCTCCAGCGCTACCGCGAGCTGCAGGACATCATCGCCATCCTCGGCGTCGACGAGCTCTCCGAGGAGGACAAACTCGTCGTGCACCGCGCCCGTCGCATGGAGCGGTTCCTCTCGCAGCCGTTCCTCGTGGCCGAGGTCTTCACCGGCAAGCCGGGCGAGATCACGTCGCTCGACGACACGATCCGTTCGTTCGAGGAGATCGCCGACGGCAAGTGGGACCACCTGCCCGAGCAGGCCTTCATGTACGTCGGACCGATCGAGCAGGCCGAGGAGCAGGCCAAGAAGATGGCGGCCAAGGCCTGATCCACCCCGTTCCCTCCGCATCGACCACACACGCGCGACACGAGCATCGCGGCAGGAGCCCGCATCGATGGCAGAAACGAGACAGTCCGGAGCCGGAGTACGGTGCGTGATCGTGACGCCGGAGTCCACGGTCCTCGACGCACGCTGCCGCTCCGTGATCCTCCCGCTCTTCGACGGCCAGCGCGGCGTGGCACACGGGCACGCCCCGTTCGTCGGCCGTCTCGGCGTCGGTGCGGTGCGGATCACGGGCGACGAGGGCAGGGGCCAGGAGGCCGCCCATGACACGTTCGTGGAGGGGGGCTTCGTGGAGGTGGGGCACGACATCGTGACGGTCATCACCCAGCGGGCCGTGCCGACCGACAAACTCGACGTCGCCAAGGCCCGTGCGGACCCGAGACCGCTCGGCGGTGCGAAGGCCGTCGGGGACGAGGCTATCGCGGCCCGGCTCGCGGCCCAGGACGCCGCCCGCGCCGTCGTGCGGACCGCGGCCCGCCGGTAGCCGGCGACTCCCCGGCCCGCCGGCCCCGAGCCTCTCACCGCCAGCCTCTCACCCCCAGCCTCTGGGCCGGCACGCGTCCGCAGCTCGCCACACGCCGTGAACAGCCCGGGAGCCGCGGCAATCAGATCTGGTAGTCGTTCCCCGACTCTTGCGGCTCGCCACGCATGCGGAGCTTGGGCCGCTCGAGCACGACCGTCGTGTGCGGATCGATGCTCCGCGTCAGCCACACGTTGCTGCCGATCACCGAATCGTGGCCGATCCGCGTCATGCCGCCGAGGACCGTGGCGTTGGCATAGATCACCACGCGGTCCTCGATGGTCGGATGCCGCTTCGTGCCGCGGATCAGGTGGCCGTCCGCATCGGTCTGGAAGGAGAGGGCGCCGAGCGTGACTCCCTGGTAGAGCTTCACGCGGTTGCCGATCTGGCAGGTCTCGCCGATGACCACGCCGGTGCCGTGGTCGATGAAGAAATGGTCGCCGATCGTGGCCCCCGGATGGATGTCGATGCCTGTGCGGGCATGCGCCCACTCGGCCATCATCCGCGGAATGAGCGGCACCTGCAGCCGGTGGAGCAGGTGGGCCAGCCGGTGAATCGTCACCGCCTCGAGACCCGGATAGCAGAAGATCACCTCGTCGAGCGTCCGCACGGCGGGGTCGCCGTCGTAGGCAGCCTGGACGTCGGTGGCGAGCACCTTGCGGAGGTCGGGGATGCGCTCGAGGAACTCGACGGCCTTCGCCTGCCCGAGCGCCTCGAAGTCGGCCTCCTCGGTGCACTGCTGCACCGCATCGGGCACGGGTGGCGCCTCGCCGCCGTGCTCGATGGCAGCCCGTTGGGCGGAGAGGCTATGCCGCAGCGCACGGCCGATCTGCGTGGTGAGCTTGTCGTGGAGCCCGTCCACGAGGTCGCCGACGTGGTAGGTCACGTTGCCGAGGTGCAGGTTCTCGCGGCGGCGGTAGCCCGGATAGAGGATCTCCTTGAGGTCCTCGCAGGCCGCGATGATCGACTCGTAGTTCGGCAGCGGGCAGTGGCCGAGGTAGTGGATCGTCGGCACGTCCTGATAGGTAGCGACGATCTTCCTCGTGAGCTCGGGCAGCTGCTCCTTGATGCGGATGTCGGTGGCCATGAATTTCGATCGTAGAGACGTCGTCGGACCCGGGCAATCGGACTCACCGCTACGGTCGGCCCCGGCGGCGGGCCGAATTGAGGCTTCTTGGCAGTTTCCCGGCCGTTTGCCTCTCCCGGCGGCACTCCGGGGAAGCCGGGCAGGATGTTCCGGAGGCCGGGACCGGCCTCATGGCGGGCCTCATGCCCGCGAGGGCCGCTCGCCGGCCGCCGCGATGGCATCCTCGAGGGACACGGCCCCCGCGTAGAGCGCCTTGCCCACGATGCAGCCAGCGGCGCCGGCCGCCGCCACGGCACGGATGTCGGCGGCGTTGGCCACCCCCCCCGACGCGACGACCGGCAGCCGCACGGCGGCGATCATCGCGACCAGCGCGTCGAGGTTCGGCCCCGACAGCATGCCGTCCGTGGCGATGTCGGTGTAGACGACGGCCGCGAGCGGCAGCCCCTCGTGCCGACGCGCCACGTCGACGGCCGTGAGGCCGCTGGTTTCCAGCCAGCCGCGCACGGCGACCTTGCCATCCCGTGCGTCGAGGCCGAGGACGATGCGGTCCGGAAACCGTCCCGCCATCCCCTCCAGAACGTCGGGCCGTTCGATCGCCACGCTGCCCACCACGACCCGCTCCACCCCGGCGTCGAGGTATGCCGCCGCCGTCTCGAGTGACCGGATGCCGCCGCCGAGCTGGCAGGGCACGCCCGCCGCCTGCACCATGCGGGCCACGAGCGCCGCCTGTGTCGGCACGCCGTCGCGGGCTCCGTCGAGGTCGACGATGTGCAGCCGGGAGGCGCCGCCGTCGACGAACCGCCGCGCCATCGCGACTGGATCCTCGCCGAAGACGGTCTCCCGGTCGTAGTCCCCCTGCAACAGACGCACACATCTTCCGCCGCGAAGATCGATGGCGGGCCAGAGTTCCATGGATGGGTCCTCGTCGGGGGAGTACGTGTGCGTGCGGATCGGGGCCGGCCTTCAGTGGCGTTCCAGGAACGCCCGCAGGAGCCCCATGCCCGCGGCCTGGCTCTTCTCTGGATGGAACTGCGTGGCGAGCAGACGTCCGCGGGAGACGGCCGCGCAGAACGGCCCGCCGTAGTCGGCGGTGGCGGCGACGACCGTGGCATCGCCGGGCCGTGCCACGTAGGAGTGGACGAAGTAGAACCAGGAGTCGCCTCCGGGCCCCGCCGGGCCTGCTCCATCCCGCCATCGGACCTCGTTCCAGCCCATGTGCGGCACCTTCATGCCCTCGGGCAGTTCGAAGCGGGTGACCTCGCCCGGCAGGATGCCGAGGCCGGCATGACGGCCCCCCTCCCAGCCGGTCTCGAAGAGGAGCTGCAGCCCCATGCAGATGCCGAGGAACGGACGGTCGGCCCGGATGTGGGCGGTGATCGGCTCGACGAGCCCGCGGGAATCCAGCGCCCTCATCGCATCACCGAAGGCGCCGACGCCGGGCAGGATCAGCCGATCAGCCCCCGCCACGATCCCCGGGTCGTCGCTGATGCGGGCCTCCACACCGAGCCGCTCCACAGCCTTCTGGACGCTGCGGAGGTTGCCGCTGCCGTAATCGACGATCGTGACCATGGGCGGATTCTACGGCGTCGGTGCGTGAATCGAAAGCGGCGGACACTCGGCCCGTGCGCGCCGATCGCGGATTCCCCCGCAGCGGGCCCGGCTCGCAGCGGGGCACCGCGGCATCACTGCGCCGCCGTGACGGCGGTGTCGCCGGCCCCGACCTTCTCGGGATAGACCACCAGCTCGACCCGACGGTTGCGGGTGCGACCGGCCGCGGTGGCGTTGGAGACCACCGGGTGATTCGAGCCGTGGGCCACGATGAACAACTGGCCTTGGCGGAGCGACGTGCGGCCGGTGAAGAAGTCGAAGATGGCGGCAGCGCGGGCCGCCGTGAGCTGATGCGGTGATCCCCACGAGGCCTGCTCGAGCGGCGCCGTGTCGACGTGCGCCTCGATGCCGACGAAGTGCCGGGGAAAGACCCGCTCGAGCTCCGTGGCCGCCTGCGTCAGCAGCGCCGTACCGGACGGCATGAGGTTGGCGGTGCTCGACTCGAAGAGGCGGTCCGCCGGCAGCTCGATCCGCACCACGCTCCCGTCGAACCGCGCCTCCGTCCCCGGCAGCGACAGCTGCGCCATCGCCGCCTGCATCGACACGACGCCCCCCGCCGCCGCGTTCCCGGGCATCGATGGCTCGAGTGCTCCGGGGCCGACGGGCCTGCCGGCGGACTGTGCCCGCGACTGGGCGAGCTGCCCCGACGTGCTCGCCAACTGCTCGCGGAGCACGGCGTTCTCGTCCTGGAGCAGCTGGTTCTCCTCGCGGCTGCGCACGAGGCTGTGCTGCAGCTGGCGGGGGTCCGTGTCGACGTACGAGGGCAGGGGCGTCGCCGTCGACGACAGCGGCTGTGGCAGCGTGGCGGCGGGAGCCGCGATACCAGGGGGCGGCTCGAGGCTGATGGAGCCGGTGGCTGCAGGACGGCGGAATGGATTCTGAGAGCATCCCGCCACGGCGACCGCGATGCAGGCCGCCGCGCGCATCGCGACGGCGCACATCTTCACTGCGGCACGTGGTGTCGGCATGGCTCGGCTCCGCGGACGGACGGGACGGGATCGTAGGAAAGCTCCGCAGGGCGGGCAAGACCGCCGACGGCTGTGAAAAACAGGGACTCCGCGCGAGGCAGAACCCGACCACGGGCACGTCGCCGCGGCTGGTCACCGCCGCAGGCGACTCCAGGCGAGGAGCGTGATCGCCGTCAGCAGGACGACCGCCACGATCACGGCGGCCAGTTCGAGCGGCTGTGCGAAGGCCGCCCCCGACCACCGCCACAGCGGCCGCCAGCCGACGATCACCGCCGCTGTGGCGAGGCAGAGGCTGGGTCCATAGGGCAGTTCGCTCTCCCGATGGCGCACCAACTGCAGCACGCCGTGCGCCAGCCCTATGAAGGCGGCGAGGAAGAAGGCGAGCACGCTCGGCTGCCAGCCGACCCACGCCCCCACCATGGCCATCAGCGTTACGTCCCCCATGCCCATCGCCTCGCGGCCCAGCGCCCGCGAAGCCCCCTCGCGGACCGCCCACACGAGCCCCGCCGAGACGGCCAGGCCGACCAGCGCCGACTGGAGGCCACCGAAGCGATCACCGCCACCCACCCAGGCCGCCACGATCCCGGCGAGGCCGAACGGCAGGATCAGCCCACGCGGCTCGATCCGCCTCCACCATGGGCCGGTTCGTCCCGGCTCCCGGAAGGGCACAGTCAGCAGGAGCCACCATGCCGAGAAGATCGCCGCGGGCAGCAGGAGACCGCCGGCCTGCGGCCACCCGCCGAGCCCCGGCGGCGGATGATCGCCACGCAGGCCGCCCCACCATGCCAGCACGTCCGCAACAGCCAATGGCGGCGCGAAGGACCGCATCTGTTCGCCCGTGACGGGCAGCAGCAGGTCGGGCAGCAGCCATGCGCACGCGAGCCCCGCGAGCACGCCGGGAACGGTGACGCAATCGGGAATGACACGATGGCGCATGTCGATCCAGGCGGCGGCGGCAAGCAGCCAGAAGAGCGCGGCGTGCGCCGCCCACCGGCACAGAAGCACGCCGTCGGCGGAGGTTCCGCCGCCGTCCGGCCCGAGCCCCCGACGGCACACCTCCCACCACCACAGGCCAATCACGACCGCCATGGCGACGAGCTCCACGCGGCGTCGCCCGGCAACGCCGACCACCGTCGGCTCGCCGAATGCGCCGCACGCGAGCAGCCCGCACACGCACCGCGTCAGCAGCCTCCCCCCGATGGCACCGACCACCGCCGCCACCACGGCCCATGGCCAGCTCTCCGCGGCAGGGAGGGAGGCGAGCGGGATCATCGCATCCGGCCTTCCGTCGACGGCCCCTGCGGCCAGTGATCGGCGAGCCACTCGACCATGCGGCGGGCCACGGCGTCGGGCGGCTCCGCCGACGTGTCGATCACGACATCCGCGCACTCCCGGTAGAGCGGCTCCCGCGACTCAAGCGCCGCCGTCACCTCGCCCATCAGGTCGACCGCGGGCCGGCCGCCGGGAGCGGCGAGCGACGGCCGCCGCAGCGGCGTCGTCGGGTCGGCCGCGATCCGGTCGTGCACCACCGCCGCGGCCGCCGTGAGCCAGACGACCGGTCGCCCCCGCCCACGCAGTAGCCCGCGGTTGTCCGGCCGCAGCACCACGCCCCCTCCCGTCGACAGCACGCCGTCACAACGGTCCAGGAGTTCTGCGAGCACGAGCGACTCCTCGTCCCGGAAGGCCGGCTCGCCCCGGTCACGGATGAGCGTCGCGATCGAGCAACCGACCCGTTTCTCGAGCACCTCGTCGGCGTCGACCGCGCCGCAGCCCAGCAGCGTCGCCAGCCGGGCCGCCACGGTGGACTTCCCGGTGCCCCGATACCCGATGAGCGTGATGCGCGGCATGACGGGCGTCGTTCCTCTCGTTGCCGGCCGGCTCCCGGCCGACGCTCCTCATTCGTGCGTGCGGGCCGAGGACGTAGCCCTCTTGAGCGCCTCGCGCATCACGCCGTGCTGCGGCTCGACGCCGTGCCAGATCCGATGCTGGATCGCCGCCTGCCGCACGAACATGTCGACGCCGGTCACGATGTGACACCCGATCGCCGTCGCCTCCTTGACGAGCAGCGTGTTCTCAGGATTGTAGACGGTGTCGAACACCACCATGTACGACCGCAGGTGCTGCTTCTCGAAGGGTGTCTCGTTGACGTGCGGATGCATTCCCACGGGCGTGGCGTTGACCACGCAGTCGTACGGCATGCGGTAGCGTGCGGACCAGTCGATCGCCTTGCAGCCGACCTCGACTGCGATCCGTCGCGCACGCTCCAGCGTCCGCGAGCAGACGGTGACGTCGACGTCCCGCTGCCGCAGCCCGAACGCCACCGCCCGGGCGGCCCCGCCGGCGCCCAGAACGAGCGCGGTCTTGACCCCGATCCCCGGGCTCGACGGATCCGCGTGATGATCCGCCAGCGCGGCCTCCAGGCTCTCCACGGCGGCCGTGGCGTCGGTGTTGAAGGCCTCGGTGCCGTCGGCGTGGAAGGCCAGCGTGTTGGCGGCGCCGATCGACTCGACCAGGCTGTCCTGCCGCACGGCATGTTTCAGCACCGCCTCCTTGTGCGGAATCGTCACGCTCAGGCCCGAGAGCGGCCAGCGGTCGGCCTGCTCGAGGAACTCGTCGATCTGGTCCGCCGGCACGCGAAACGGCAGGTAGACCGCGTCGATGCCGGCCGCGGCCAGGGCGGCGTTGTGCACCACGGGGCTGAGGCTGTGGGCCACCGGATCCGCCACGACGCCGTAGATCTTCGTGACGTCGGTGATGGAATCGTAGCGGTAGACATCGCGCATGCGCCGCCAGCTGATCTGGCCGGGGGCGATCACCCGGTCCTCGTGGAAGGTCGCGAACGTGAACGGTGCGCCGCACCTGCCCACAAGCACGCGGGAGGGTATGCCGATGTCGCCCATGCAGATGCCGACGGTCGGCACGCGTGCCGATCGGACCAGCGACAGCATCCGCAGGTTGTCGGAGGTGCGCCTCGCCATCGTGGCGATCTTGACGATGTCGGCGTCGAGCGCCGCCAGCCGCGCGTGGATCGCCTCGAGGTCGTCGGGAGTGCCCTGGAAATCATGGTGGCTGACGATCCGCTTGGTATCACCGAAGCGGGGCACGCGGCCGGCGACGTCGTCCTCGAGATCGACGTAATCGACCCCCTCCACGATTGCCGTCCGCAGCACGAGCATGCGGGCGTCCTCGGTGCCCTGCCAGCGGCCGCCGTCGGCGGCACGACGGCAGGTGGCGATCGTGGGGCACGGCCGGTCCCGCAGCAGCCGTTTCACCTGGACCGGCCCCTCGATGAAGTCGAGCCGCTGCTCCACCAAGCGGATGCCGTTCTCGGCGAGAAACTTGTGTTCGGCAATGACGTGCCTGTGCCGGCCCCGTCCGATGCTGACGCAGATCATGGAAGAAATGTACCCGGAATGACGGCCTCAGGTGCGACGGAACTGCCGATCCAACTCCTGCCGCGAGAATACGAGCGAGGTCGGCCTGCCGTGCGGGCAGTGATGGGAATCCCTCACGACGCGGCGGTCGCGGACGAGGGCGTCGACCTCCGCCTCGGAAAGCGGGTCTCCCGCCTTGATCGCGGCCCGGCAGGCGAGGCCGTGGAGCACCTCGTCGACGAGCAGGCCCGCGTCGCGGCCGGCCGCACCCGCCGCCAGCCTGTCGAGCACTTCCCGCACGATCTCGGCGGCCGGAGTGCCGCCCGCCAGGACGGGCTTCGACGTCACGATCACGGTCGTGCCCCCGAACGGCTCGACCCGCATCCCAGCGCGGACGAGCGCGTCGGCGTGCTCCGTGACGAGCTCGAGTTCCGCAGCCGTGAGGTCGACCCGCTCCGGGATCAGCAGCGGCTGCACCTCGAGGCTGCCGCCGGCCACGCAGGCCTTCAGCCGCTCATAGAGCACCCGCTCGTGCAGCGCGTGCTGGTCGATCACCTCGATGCCGTCGTCGCTCTCCACCACGATGTACCTGTTGTGCATCTGCACGGCGAACTCACGGCCGCCGGGCGGCGCCGCCCCAGCGGGGATGGCGGCGGGCGCCCCGCCCGACGCTGGCTCGTCCCGCTCCCATGGGAGCGAGGGTGGCGCGGTCGCCGCCACGGCATCCCGACGGGGCTGCCCGAACCAGGGCGCCACCGGCGGGGGTGGCGCGGCCGTGCGGCCGCCGGCGCGCGAGGTGGTGCCCGAGCCGGAGAAGGAATCGACGCCAGACGGCGGCTGCAGCCGGGCGACCACGTCCCCCTGCAGGAAGGCGGACCGGAGCGCGGAGAGCACCAGGCGATAGAGCCGCGAGGGCTCGCGGAACCGCACCTCCATCTTGGCAGGATGCACGTTCACATCGACCATGTCGGCGGGCATGTCGAATGAGAGGAAGACCATCGGCTGCCTGCCGGAGAGCAGCAGGCCCCGGTAGCCCTCCTGGACCGCGTGGAGGATCGACCGGTCGCGGAACGGCCTGCCCGCCACGAAGAGATACTGGAGCCGGCTGCTGGCCATGTCGTCCTCGGGCCGCCCGACGAGACCGCGGACCGCGAGCTCCGCGTCGGCGGCCTCGATCTCGATGAGGCGGTCGGCGAGCCCGCGACCGAAGAGGTCCGCGATCCGCTCGCGCCACGACGTCACGGCGGGCAGGTCGTGCACCCGCCGGCCGTTGTGCGTCAGCGACATCGCCACGGCGGGATTGGCCAGCGCCGTCCGCACGAACGCCTCCGACGCGTGCGCCCACTCGGTCTGTGCGGCCCGCAGGAAGGCCCGCCGTGCGGGCACGTTCCCGAAGAGCTGATGGACCTCGACCGTCGTGCCGACGCCGCCACCGTAGGGCGCCACCTCGCCCATCCGGCCGCCATCGACCGTGAGCGAGCCTCCTCCCTGGCGCGTGCGGGAGTGGATCGCCAGTCGGGCCACCTCACCGATGCTGGCCAGCGCCTCGCCACGAAACCCCAGCGTCTCGATCCGCTCGAGATCCTCCGCGACCCGCAGCTTGCTGGTGGCATGGGCGGTGACGGCCAGGGGGAGATCCTCGGGCTCGATGCCGCCGCCGTCGTCCACCACCCGCACCAGGGCGATGCCGCCCTGCTCGAGCGACACGTCGATCCGCGACGGCTCCGCGTCGAGCGCGTTCTCCAGCAGCTCCTTGACGACGCTCGCCGGCCGCTCCACCACCTCGCCGGCCGCGATGCGGTTGACAACCGAGGCCGGCAGCTGGTGGATCCTGGCCATGATGCGCCCCTGCGTCGACCGTCGGCGGCATCCGCCGCCTTCGGGTTCAGGTGAGCTGATACTCCTTGATCTTCCTGTAGAGCGTCCGCTCGCCGATGCCGAGCAGCTCGGCGGCCTGCTCGCGATTGCCGCCGGTGAGCCGCAGCGTCTCCGTGATGAAGATCCGCTCCACCTCCTCCAGCGGCCGCCCCACGAGGGCGGAAAGCCCCGCGTGCAGGTCGACGCCCGCGGGCGACGGCGACGGGGCGGGAGCCGTCGCCGGGTCGAGCTCCAGCGGCAGGTCGTCCACGTCGAGCGTCTCATCGCAGTCGACCACCACCATGCTCTCGATCACGTTGCGGAGCTGCCGCACGTTGCCCGGCCACCCGTACGAGCCGAGCTTGACACGGGCAGGCAGGGACATGCCCTTGATCGTCTTGCCGTGACGCTTGGCGAACTGCCGCACGAAGTGCTCGATGAGCAGGGGAATGTCGGCGGCCCGCTCCTTGAGCGTGGGGATCGCGATCGTGACAACCTTGAGGCGATGGTAGAGGTCGCTGCGGAACGTCCCGGCGGCAATCGCGTCCTCCAGGTTCCGGTTGGTGGCCGAGAGGATCCGCACGTTCACCTTCACAGGCGTGTTCGACCCCACGCGGGTGATCTCGGCCGACTCGAGCACCCGCAGCAGCTTGATCTGCGTGGGCATCGGCATGTCGCCGACCTCATCGAGGAACAGCGTGCCGCCGTTGGCGTACTCGAACTTGCCGACCCGGTCGCTGGAGGCGTCGGTGAAGGCGCCGCGGACGTGGCCGAACAGCTCGCTCTCGAGGATGTTCTCGCTGAGCGCGGCGCAGTTGAGCGCGACGAACGGCTTGCTCTTCCGCGGGCTGTTCTGGTGGATCGCCTGCGCCACGAGCTCCTTGCCGGTGCCGGTCTCGCCCTGGATCAGCACGGTGGCGTCGGTCGGAGCGATCCGCTTGAGCCGCTCGATGAGCGAGAGCATCTGCGGACTCGACCCCACCACGCCCTCGAAGCCGAACTTCTCGTCGAGCCGTCGGTTGAGCTCGACGTTCTGCCGCTTGAGACGCACACCTTCGGAGGCCCGCTCGACGGCGGTCCGCAGATGCGAGAGGTCGAGCGGCTTCTGCAGGTAGGTGAACGCCCCCTGCTGCATCGCGGCGACGGCGGAGGGGATGGTGCCGTGGCCCGTGACGACGATCACCTCGGTCTCCTCGGACGCCTTCTTCGCCCGGGCGAGAATCTCGAGGCCGCCGATGTCGTTCATCATCAGGTCGGTGACCACGACGTCGAATGTTTCCTGCTCGAGCTTGCGCGCACCCTCCAGGCCGCTGCCGGTGACCGTGACCTGGTAGCCGAGACGGCTGAGGCCCTCGCCCATCGTGCGGGCGTGGATCAGGTCGTTGTCGACCACCAGCACGCGCACGAGCGACTGCGATCCGGGCCCTTGCGCTGCCGGAGCGGAGGAAGACGTTGCGGCGGGGTCGCGGGGCTGGTTCATGGCGTCGATGGTACGAAGCCGTCCTGCCGAGCGTCCAGTTGCGGCTGCACGTCGTGTGCCGCACCGCGGCCCGTCCTGCCGTCGGCCGTCGGCAGCCGGGGCGGGGCGGGCAGCCAGATCGTGACCTTTGTGCCGCGGCCCGGCGTGCTCTCGATGTCGATCGTGCCGCCGTGGGCCTCGACGATCTTGCGGGCGGTGGGCAGTCCCAGCCCCGAGCCGCCCTGCTTCGTCGTGTAGAACGCCCTGAAGACCTTGGCGAGCGTCTCCGCGTTCATTCCCGGCCCGGTATCGATCAGCTCCAAGAGCACCCCGAGGCCTGCAGGCCGCGTGCGCACCACCAGTTGGCCGCCGGCGTCCATGGCCTGCACGGCGTTGAGGAGGAGGTTCAAGAGGGCAGACCGGAAGGTCTCCCGGTCGATCCGCACCATCGGCAGCTCCGGATCGAGGTAGCGGACGATCTCCACGCTCGAGTCGCGGGCCCGCGGCGCGAAGAAGTCGAGCAGCTGGTCGATCTCCCCGTTGAGGCTGCCCGGCTCAAGCGTGAGCGTCTCCTGCCGGGCGAAGTCGAGGAAGTCGCCCAGCAGCTTCTGCAGCCGATCGCACTCCTGCCGCACGAGGTCGATCTTGGCCTTCGCCCGTCGATCCCGCTGCTTGGTCGGCGACTCGGGGTCGGTCTGCTCGAAGTCCTCCGCGAGCAGCTCCATGTTGAGCCGGATCGTGGAGAGCGGGTTGCGGATCTCGTGGGCGAGGGCGCCCACGAGAGCCGCGAACTCCGCATACGTTTCCGCCCGCAAGCGGCTTGAATCGTCGGCGGACGACATGGCCGCTTCCAACGGGGTGGATTACTTGCCGTTCTCGGCCAGCTCCCGCATCGCCGCCTTGCGGCTGAGCTTGACGCGGTCCTGATCGTCCACGGCGATGACCTTGACCCGCATGATGTCGCCGACACGGCAGACATCCGCGACGCTGGCGACGTACTCATCGGAGAGCTCGCTCACGTGGCAGAGGCCGTCCTTGCCCGGCACGAGTTCCACGAACGCGCCGAAATCCTTGACGCTCGTCACGCGGCCCTCGTAGATCCGGCCGACCTCGATCGACCCGGTCAGGGCCTCGATCTGCGCCATCGCGGCATTTGCGCCTTCGGCATCGTGACTCGCGACGGTCACGGTGCCGTCGTCCTCGACCTCGATGCTGACGCCCGTCGATTCCTGGATCGCACGGATGGTCTTGCCGCCGGGGCCGATGAGCAGGCCGATCTTCTGCGGATCGATCCGCGTCCGCAGGAGCCGCGGCGCCCACGGCGAGATCTCCTCACGGGGCCGACGGATGGCCGACAGCATCGTCTTGAGAATCTCCATCCGCGCCTCGCGGGACTGCCGCAGCGTGGCCTCGATGATCGCCGGCGAGATGCCGTCGATCTTGAGGTCGAGCTGGATGCCCGTGATGCCGACGTGCGAGCCGGCGATCTTGAAGTCCATGTCGCCGTAGTGGTCCTCGTCGCCGATGATGTCGGTGAGGAGCACCCAGTGCTGCTCGTTCTGCTTCACGAGGCCGACCGAGATCCCAGCGACGGGATTCGAGATGGGCACGCCGGAGGCCATGAGGCCCAGCGTCGCGCCGCACACCGACGCCATCGAACTCGAGCCGTTCGACTCGAGGATGTCCGAGATGACCCGGATCGTGTAGGGAAACACGTCCGGATCGGGCAGCACGGGCTTCACGCTCCGCTCGGCGAGGGCCCCGTGGCCGATCTCGCGGCGACCCGGCCCACGGATGGGCCGCACTTCGCCGACCGAGTAGGACGGGAAGTAGTAGTCGAGCATGAACTTCTTCGAGTACTCGTCGATCAGGCCGTCGACACGCTGCTCGTCCCGGCCCGTGCCGAGCGTCACCGTGATCAACGCCTGGGTTTCGCCGCGCTGGAAGAGGGCCGACCCGTGCACGCGGGGCAGGAGGTCGACGTCGCAGTGCAGCGCCCGCAGCGACTTGTGGTCGCGGCCGTCAGGACGCTTGCCTTCCAGGATGAGCTCGCGGACGGCCTGCTCCTCGAGGGCGTGCCAGACGTGGGCGAAGTCGACGTCGCTGACGCCGCCGGCATCACCGGCGAGCGACTTCGCGACCGGCTCCGCCGGCGCCACCTCGGCCTTGGCCCGCTCGCGCAGCGCCTTGACCGCCTGGCCCCGATCCTGCTTGCCGGGCAGCGCCTTGGCCCCCTTGAGCTCGCCAAGATACGACCGGGTGAGCCGATCACGGAGGTGGGAATAGTCGGCGAGCACGTACTCCTTCTTCGGCTTGCCGGCCTTCGAGACCAGTTCGTCCTGCATCTCGCAGATGACGCGCACGTAGCGGTGCGCCTCGGCGAGCGCCTCGAGCATGCGATCCTCGGGCATCTCGCGGGCGAAGCCCTCGATCATGAGCACCGCAGTGGGGCTGCCGGAGATGACGAGATCCAGGTCGCTCTCCTCGAGCTGATCCTGCGTGGGGAACGGCACGAACCGGCCGTCGACCTGCGCCAGACGAACGCTGCCGAGCGGGCCGCGGAAGGGGAGGGGAGACACGCACAGGGCAGCCGACGCGCCGACCATCGCCAGGATGTCGGGGTCGTTCTGCCGGTCGGCGGCCAGCACCTGCGCCTGCACCTGCACCTCGTCGTAGAAGCCCTCGGGAAACAGCGGCCGGATCGGCCTGTCCATCAGCCGGCTCGTGAGGGTCTCCTTCATCGTGGGACGCCCCTCGCGCTTGAGGAAGCCGCCCGGGAACTTGCCGGCGGCCGCGACCCGCTCGCGGTAGTCGCAGGTGAGGGGGAAGAAGTCGATGCCGGCGCGGGGCGCGCCCGTGGCCGAAGCCACCAGCACGCGGGTGTCGCCGTAGCCGACGAGCACACTGCCCGCGGCCTGCTTGGCGAGAAAACCGGTCTCGATGAAAAGGACGTTCTCGCCGATCTGCCGTTCAACGCGTTGTTTCAAGGTTTCTTTCCTTCGCTTCTCGTGGTCTCTGGACTGTTGTCCCTGGAATGTTCCGTCCTGTGTCGACGCCTCGCTCATCCCTGCCCACCGGCGCCACTGCTCCCAGCGAAACGGCTGGAACCGGCGGACCGGAACGTCCAGGCGGCTGCTGGCAGCCCCGAGACGCTCCTCCGGGCCTCAACCCAACGGGGCCGCCCTGAACCGCGGCACCACCGTTTCGGTGTGCCGGCCATCGAGGCGGGACACGACCGAACCCGGGCGGAACGCGAGGGCAGAACCACATCAATCAATGCCACACGCCGAGGGGCGGCCGGCAGAGGGACTACTTGCGGATCTCCAGCCGCTTGATGACGTCCAGATACCGCTGCGGCGCGACGCGCTTGAGATAATCAAGAAGTTGCCGGCGTCGGCTCACCATCATGAGCAGGCCGCGACGGCTCGCGAAATCCTTCGTGTGCTTCTTGAAGTGGTCCGTGAGATGCGAAATGCGGCCCGTCAGCAGGGCGATTTGTATCTCGGCCGACCCGGTGTCGGCGGTCCCTCGCCGATAGGCACCGATCAATTCATTCTTGCGTTCTTTGGTAAGCGACATCAGCCGGACTTCACCCGTCCACGGGTGGCATTGATTGTTTGGTTGAGGTTTCTATCGAGGGCCAAGTCTACCGGGCGGCGTCGGGAATGCAACAGTGCTGACGAAAACCCGGGCTACCCGGTGCGTTTGGCGCCTCGGGCCTGACCAGCCCGGCCGTACGGGGTGTGGACCACGTTCCAGGCCAGCCCGACCGACTCCATCGCCAGGATCGACCAGTAGGTCACGTCGATCTCCCACCACTTGTGGCCGTGCTTGGCCATCCGTTGGAAGGCGTGATGGTTGTTGTGCCACCCCTCGCCGAACGCCAGCAGGCCGACCCACCACAGGTTGGTCGAGTCATCCGTGGTCTCGTAATTGCGGTAGCCCCACATGTGGGTCGCCGAATTCACGAGCCAGGTGACGTGGAACACGATCACCATCCGGACGGCGAGCCCCCAGACCAGCCAGGAAACGCCCAACGACGGCCCGCCGACCCACCAGCCTCCCGCCAGCAGCGCCGCGCCGATGAGAACGTGCCAGAGCAGGAACGTCGACTGGAGGAAGTGCAGCCCCCTGTCGCGATCGAGATCGGGCGCCCAGCGGCTGATGTGAGCCGCCAGCTCCTGCGAAGTACGCCGGGGAAACATCCACATCATGTGCGCCCACAGACCGCCGTCGCGGGGCGTGTGGGGATCGCCTTCATCATCACTGAAGGCGTGATGCTTCCGGTGGTTGGCAACCCACAGCAGGGCCGAGCCCTCGCCGGAGACGCCGCCCAGCCAGGCGAAGAAGAGCCGCACCGGCCGCCACGTGGCAAAACTGCCGTGGGTGAGCAGCCGGTGGTAGCCCAGGCACACTCCCAGGCTCCCCGTCACCCAGTAGAGCACCATGCAGATGGCGAGCCCGGACCAGGAAAAGCAGAACGGCGCCGCGAGCGCCGCGGCGTGAACACCCACGATCCAGATGACGACAGGCCAATCCACGCCGCTGACGGCACCGACTCCGTCACGACGCGGCTCGGCGCCGGAGGCTGCCAGATGGTCGTCGGCCCCGGCCTGCCCGTGGGCGGCCACCCTCGGGTCATGCACCGCGGAACGGCCGAAGTCGAGGTCCGCCGCCTCGTCGGCCATGAGGTCGACGGCGTGCTTCCTCGTGTGGGATCTGCCGCGGGCTGGTGTCTGCGTCGATGGCGTCATCGCTGAACGAGTCCTTTCGTGATCCGTATCGTGTGGTCCGTATCGTGTGATGCGTGTCTCGTGACGCCGGGTCGTGGGCCGGCGCCGGGCGGAGCGTCTCGCTGTGCGGTCCGGCTCCCGGAGCAGGCGACCGGCCCTGCTCCAGCGGCCATCCGCCGACACCACGAGACGGCAACACTGTGACGTATTTTCTGCAGATCGCCATAGCGGGCGGTCAGGTCAGCGTCCGACGCATGTCAAAAACGCGTCAAAAATCGCTCCTGCTGGTCGGTCTCCCCGCCTGTTCGGAGGGCTTTCGCACCGGCCCTTCGGTGCCGCCAGGCAGCATCTCCTCCGCGAATGCCCCGAGGAGCCATCGGGTGGCCTGCGAGGCAGGCACGGCGACGGAGGTCGGCGGCGAAAGCAGCCAGGCGACCCGCTCCAGGGACACCGCCGCCGCCGGCTCCTCCAGAATCGCTCCACCGCGGACGACCGCGATGGCAGCTCTGGCCCCGGGATCGGCGCGGAGATCGACCCCGGAAGGACCGATCCGCAGCCGGCAGGCGATCTGGTCGAAGGCCCGCGACCGCTCGCCGACGGCGGTCCGGTACTCGGGCCCGGGCCGGCATCCGACCCCCGTCACGAGCGCATCGAGCAACGGCTGCTCCACCACACCTCGGGTTGCCACGAGCCGGCAGTCGCAGACGGCGATCCGGCCCCGGGCCCAGTCAATCCTCTCGATCGCCAGCGAGGCTTCGCCCGACATCCGGTGGGGCAGCCAGGCGGACGCTGCCGCGAGGTCGATCCGCTCGATGCGTCCCGCCGCCGTTCCGTCCCACCCGCCGCCCTCGCAGGTCGAATCGATCCGGCCGCTGACGACCGCATCGGCGCCGCACGACAGTGCGCCGGCGTCGCAGCCGAGGCAGGCCTCGAGGATCGCGACCGGCACGGGCGTGGCCACGGCCCCCGCCACCTCCTGGCGGAGCGACTGAGGGCCGGCGGCCGTCGCGGCAGTGGTCGTGGTGAGCACGCGCAGCTCGTCCGTCCGCGCGGCCCCATCTGCCGAACCGCCGCCGCTGAGCCTCACGGCGCGGCCGCCTTCGGCGGCGACGCACTCGATCCGCAGCCCGGGGAACCGGCCGATGCCATCCTTCCCGGGAGCAGGTGAGGCCGTGGCCGCCAGCCAGGACAGTTCACCCACGTCCACGACGCAGTCGAGCGGAAAACGCGCCGGCTGACCGAGCCACTGACGCACGAGTTCCGTCGCAGCCCGCGCCAGTCGCGGCGAACAGGCGACCCGGTCCACCCGCAGACGCACCTCCGTCGGCGACGATTCCAGGTCGACGACCAACGCCGTCACCACGGCTTCGCCGTCGGCCGCCATCAGCTCGCACCCGTGCAGCCGGAGGGCGTGGGGACGGACGTGCTCGACCCGGCCAATCCGTACGGGCATGCCGATCGCCAGCTCGCAGCGACGCTCGATCGCGCGTCGATGGAAGGAGGAGTGCCGCAGCACCGCCCAGCCGCAGAGGCCCGCGCAGGGAACCAGCCCCAGCAGCACGAAGAGCGTGCGCACCGTGCGGATCCGGGCAGAAGACCTCTCGATGAACATCCCTGCTCCCCGTGGCTGGCCGGGTTTCCCGTGGGGGAACGGCCGCGTCCTTGCGGTCGCCTCGTCGCGCAGCCGCTAGCGGCTGCGGGCCATGTCGTGATAGAGCCTCCAGCGGGCCTGCATCTCCTCGACGCTGTCCCCGCCGAACTTGTCGACGAGCGCCGCCGCCACCTCGAACGCCACGACGCTCTCGACGATCACGCTGCAGGCGCTCACGGCACAGACGTCGCTCCGCTCGTACGCCGCCTCCTCGGGCTGCTTGGTCTTGAGGTTCACCGACCCCAGCGGCTTCCGGAGCGTGCTGATCGGCTTCATCGCCGCCTTCACGACGAGCGGCTGGCCGTTGGTCATGCCCGCCTCGAGCCCGCCGGCATTGTTGGTGGGCCGCGCGAAGCCGAGCTGCGGACCGCCGCGAACTGCTGCGTCGTAGTGGATCGGATCGTGCACCTCGGAGCCGCGGCGGCGGGCGGCCTCGAAGCCCATGCCGATCTCCACGCCCTTGATCGCCTGCACGGCCATCACGGCCTGCGCCAGCCGGCCATCGAGCTTGCGGTCCCATTGGGCGTGCGTGCCCAAGCCGATCGGCAGGCCGTCGACCCGCACCTCGACCACGCCGCCGAGCGTGTCGCCCTCCTTACCGATGCGGTCGATGAGTGTCGTCACCTCGGCATCGCGTTCCGGATGCAACGAATAGACCTGGCTTGCATCGCGGAGCCCCCGCAGCTCGGGGAGCGTGCCGGTGCGGCCGCCGAGGACGACGCCGCCGAGCTCCGTCACCCAGCCGGCGACCTCGATGCCGAAGACGGAGAGCAGTTGGCGGGCGAGCCCGCCGGCAGCCACGCGGGCCGCGGTCTCGCGGGCGCTGGCCCGCTCGAGCACCGCCCGCACGCCGCCGAGATGCTTCACGGCACCAGGCAGATCGGCATGGCCGGGCCGAGGGCGGTCGACATCCTCGAGCTTCTCGAGCTTGGCGTCCTTGTTCACCACCTCGAGCGCCAGCGGGCTGCCGAGCGTGACGCCCCGCCACAGCCCGGAGAGAAACGTCACCGCGTCGGTCTCGATCCGCTGCCGGCCGCCGCGGCCGTAGCCGCCCTGGCGGCGCACGAGTTCGGCGTCGATCGCGGCCTTGTCGACCGTCAGCCCGGCGGGAAACCCGTCGACCAGGGCGACCAGGGCGGGCCCGTGCGATTCTCCGGCGGTCCAGTAACGCAGCATGGGGCGGTGTGCGGGGAAGGGCGGGGCGGGACGAAGCCTACCAAGTCTAATTTCGACCCACGGGCATCCCTAGGCCAGAAACCACCAGAAAACACCGCGAAAAAACACCGGGCACGGCCGCCATGCCTCAGGCATGCGACTCGAGGCCCCGGCCGGTGAGCAGGCGGCAGGCCTCGAGGTACTTCTCTCGCGTCTTCTCCACGACGGCAGCCGGCAGGGCGGGCGGCGGACTCGCCTTGTCCCAGCCGCTCGACTCGAGCCAGTCCCGCACGAACTGCTTGTCGAACGAATCGGGCACGCGGCCGGGCGTGATGCCGGCGGCCGGCCAAAACCGCGAGCTGTCGGGCGTGAGCAGCTCGTCGACGAGCAGGAGCGTGCCGTCGGCCGCATGGCCCCACTCGAACTTCGTGTCGGCCACGACGATGCCGCGCGAGGCGGCGTATTCCGCGCCGCGGCGAAACACGTCGAGGCTCTTGTCGCGGAGCGTCGCCGCCAGCGCCGCACCGACACTGCCGGCCATCACCTCGAACGACACATTTTCGTCGTGGCCGCTGGCCGCCTTGGTGGCCGGCGTGAAGATCGGCTCGGGAAGCTGCGAGCCGGGACCGAGACCGGCGGGCAGCGGCACGCCGCAGACGGTGCCCTGCCGGCGATACTCCGCCAGCCCCGATCCCGCGAGCCATCCCCTGACCACGCACTCGAACGGCACCACCTGCGCCTGCCGCACGAGCATCGTGCGGCCGCGGAGCGGCTCGCGGTCGACCGACGCGGGCAGCGGCATGGCGTCGACATCGGTCGTGATCAGGTGATGGGCGGGGCCGTCGGCGGTGGCGGAGAGCCGGCCGAACCAGAAGGCCGAGATCGCCGTGAGCACCTTGCCCTTGTCGGGGATGGGCGTGGGCAGCACCCAGTCGAAGGCGCTGATCCGGTCGGTGCTGACGATCAGCATCGCCGGGCCGTGCTCGGTGCAGTCGAGCCGGTAGCAGTCCCGCACCTTGCCGCGGTAGAGCGGGCCGATGTCGAGATTCGTTTCCGTGACGGCGGGGGCGTGCATCGCTGTCTTTTGTAGGAGAATTTCCCGCCGCGTCCAGTTGCGGCGGCCGCGTCATGCGAAATCGCGCGACATGCGGGGCAGCGCGGGCAGCGAGACCGTCTCCAGGCTCGTCGCCACGACGTGCACGACCACACCGCGCCGCTGGATCCGCCCCTGCACCACGATCACCGCAGCGCGGCGGGCTGAAGGCTCGGCCGCCTCCCAGACCGCGGGCCGCACCACGACGTTGGCCTGGCCGGTCTCGTCCTCGATCGTGAGGAAGATCATCCCCGAG
>Ga0209401_1000040_pt1 | contig 94280 bp, 146 predicted proteins | sample M_140807_MF_Meta_FD_187318 | JGI IMG/M metagenome (GOLD analysis project Ga0209401, IMG submission 187318) | Freshwater microbial communities from Lake Montjoie, Canada to study carbon cycling - M_140807_MF_MetaG (SPAdes) (version 2) | ecosystem: Environmental > Aquatic > Freshwater > Lake...
AAGGATAATTCCCGGGAGCCGGGGGGCGAAAGCCTCCCGGTTCTTTTTTTTTAGGGATGCCAAATACTCATTTACCCAATGCCTCTGCCAATGTTTGTGTTGGAAGGCCCACCCACCCCTTCTTTTCCCTTACGGGAACTAGGTGGTGGAGAGAGTGATGTATCTCACAAGGTAGTGGTCAAGGTCTGCTATGAGAGAGGTTATAGATTTCTCCATGTCGGCAACCAACCAACCAACCGACAAGGGGGCAAAAATGGATAAAGTCATAGCAGATAAAATGGCTAAGATTTTCTTTGGCATGCTTGAGGGCGAATTTCCAGACGACCAAGAGGACATGCGATTTTTCACGAACTATCTAGCACCATTTACCGCGATGATGGCAGACCAAGCCGTAGAGGCTTTAGTCTATAAGTATGATGTTGATGAGGAGTTCGCTAACCTAGTTGTTCGAGGTACGGCTATGTTGAACAAGATGAATGGCGCCAATTCTTTCAATGACTACTGCGCGACCGAGGAAATGGCACAAGCGATGAGAGAGGAGGGGTAATGGCTAAAACTTATCGGGTATCTCTTGAGCAAGACTTTATTATTAAAACAACCGACATTCAAGAGGTAATGCGTAACTATGAGTTTTCTGACTTTTGTAGTTGTACTTCAATAGTTGGCGAGCCTGAGTTTGAAGGTGGCAAGACAACCTATGAGGAGTTAGACGACGATGAGTTGTAATTGCGACCAATGCGAATGCGACAATGTAGATGACTACACTGAGGAAGGCACGAATTGCGAGGAATGCTTTAGAGATTGCGTAGTAACTGAGGGTTAAGCGGGCAAAAGAGGCGGGCAGGGCTGGTTACCTTGCCCGCTTTGCCGCGCCCGCGAAAAATGTTTGTGTTGAATGCCCACCCACCCATTCACCCTTTCAGGGTACTGTGTGTGAAAGAGAGTGACGCGTATCACACCAAAGTGGTCTAGGGTCGGTATCTGAGTGGCGGTAAGTTTCTCTATGTAGCGAACGCTATGAATAACCAAGTAAAGGGGCAAAGGTATGGCGACAGGCAGAATTACAGTAGAGAGGGCTCTACTTATTAAAACCATCTCCGAACTCAATGAGGCGGAAATCAAGGGCTACGAAAAGGATTTAGTGGTCTATGAAAAGGCAAAAATTGCTCAAGATAAGAAAATTGAGGCACTCGCCCTCAAAGTGGCAAAGGTTATCGCTAAGTCTGGAGTCAAAGACCTAGACCTCAGAGATGATTACGATTGGTCAAACGGGCACGGCTCAGAAAAGGTGGAGTATGTCCGTGTTCAGTTAGAACTAACTGGACTAACCGCGTCTGAGTTGGGCGGAACTTTCCGCTCAAGTAATCTCAGCAAGCCTTCCGACCCACGCACTCAAGGGCACGGCAAGTATCACGAACGGGAACAGATGCTCAAGACTCTTGCTTTGACTAGCAAAGATGAAATCTCTTTGCCAATCCATTGGTCTGAGCAGTATCTATAAGTAGTTAGGCGGAAAACCTCGCTCAGCCTTCGGGTTGGGCGGGGCTTTCGTTTGCCCGCGAAACGCGGAAAAGTTTGTGTTGGCCCGCCCTCCCTGTCCATTATAAGGGAATAGGGAAGAAGAGAGAGTGATGTAACTCACACCAAAGTGGTCTAGGGTTGCTATCCGATAGGGCATAGAGTTCTACCTATCAAGCAACAAGGCTTGATTTAGTAAGGGGGCAATAAATGGCGCAAACCGCCAGCATTACTCGCAGTGAGGCGAAAGTGGCAGTAGATACTTTCGTGAGTCACTACATTAGCAATAACTCAGCAGATGTCTCAGCCGAGACAATTACAGCATTACAGGCTGGAGTATCAAAAGATATTCAAATTAGAGATTACCTACTAGGGTTATCACTAGAATATCCTCTCCCAAGCCTTATCGAGGCTCTTTCAGTAATGATTGAGTTCATACCCGAGGGCAGTCGCTCAGGTATCTATTCCGTACTCGCGGCTCAGGTTTACCGAAGCGGAGACACGAACCGCGCTCAGGAGTTCCTAGCCTTAGCACTTGATGAGGACTCCTCATACTCTCTCGCAAAATTACTTCAGCGCGTAATTGACTCAGGTTGGCCAGAGGGTGCTTTCGTAAAGATGACCGAGGAATTACACCCAAAGGTTGTCGAAGGTCTAGACGACACCATAATCGAATAATCGAAGCGGAAGGCTCGCCCCGAAAGGGGCGGGCTGGACGCCCGCGAGAAAAGTTTGTGTTGGCCCTCCCACCCCGTTTATTATTATAGGGAGTATTAGTATGAGAGAGATTTAAGGTGTGATGTAAGTCACACTCGAGTGCCCTAGGTTTGCTATCGGGCAGGGCCTAGGTTTAGTTATTGAAAGGGGGCAGAATATGAAAACTCTGTCGGAATTGGCTTCGATAATCGAAGCAGATTGTAACGGTAAGCCTTGGTATAACTATGCCAAGCCTTATGTGAAGGCTATGCGTAGCCTTGAATCTATCGACGATGTATATATCGCAGATAGTGGTGAATCGGTAGTGCTCTACGCACTATCTAATCTCTCCTATTGGAGAGGAGATACCGCCAAGGCAGTAAAGGCGGAATTAAAGCAACACTTGAAAGGGGTAAAGCATGGGTGACCGCGCTAACTTCGGGTTCCGTCAGGGAGAGGATACCCTCTTCCTGTACGGACACTGGGCGGGTTATCAAATGCTCGCACAATTGGCTAACGCAGTCAGTCAAGCGGAGCCCCGCTGGTCTGACAACGGATACGCTATCCGTATCGCTGTCTCTAACTTGGTCGGTGACCAATGGACGGAGAAAACTGGTTGGGGTCTTTATATTAACCAAATCGCAGACAATGAGCACCATGTACCAATAGTGGACTTTCAGTCTCGAACATTCGCTCTCTATGAGCACAATTGGTCTTGGGATAACACCAAAATCAAATACTTGGCGGATAATCCAAAGTTTACAATGCCACTGGACCAATTTGTGGCAAAGTATCAAAAGGTTTCTGTCCCCTAACGGAAAACGCGGTAGGGCGGGCGCGAGCCCGCTCTGCTCGCGGCCCGCGATGTTTGTGTTGGCCCACCCTCCCATGTCCATTATGGGAATATATATATAGGAGAGAGATGTGACCTAAGTCACAAAAATAAGTTGCCGAGTGGTCTAGGTCTGCTATTCGTCATAGGATAAGTTTTACCTATGAGTCAAAGGGGCTCATAATATTAAATTGGGGGCAATTATGAAAGTATTAACAAAGGCTAAGTGTATCGAGTGTTCAAGAGTATTCGACTTAATGAACGACGACGATAATAATGAGTGGTTCTACGGCCACGATTGTGAGGCATAATGACTACCATTCATGCTGGAGATTGTTCAACCGACTGTATTACCTGTCAAAATAACTGTTCATGCGATAAATGCGAGGGGGAATCATGAGTAACTATCCGCCAGGAGTAACTGGGTTTGAGCCTGAAATTGCGGGTTACGATGAGAGAGAAAATATTATGGAGGTCGAGTGTGGGTATGACCCCTGCCGATACGCCTTGGAGGTCCCTGTGACCGAGACTTATAGCCACGATGTGGTTCAATGGTATGCGGTTTGGGTATGTCCGTCATGTAATGAGGAGAATGAGAAGGAAGGCTGGTACGACCCTAATGACGATAATTAGCAAAGACGCCAATTACACCATTCTCGATAAGCAAATACTGCATTGTGACGAATTGCAGTTCCAATATGTATGCAATAAGTGCGAGGAGTATATGCTCTGTTACTACTGCGAGTTCGATTATTCTGAGCCACACGAATGTGAGGAGTTCTAATGACACTAGACGCCGTCTTGGACAAGATTGAAGCGATTATTGAGAGTACGCACGATAAAAAAAGCCCGCTAGAAATGGGCCACTGCAAGTACTGCACGACTTGGCTCGTGATAACTCAGATGGAGTTATAGATTTAGGTTGCCCCCTAAAACGCGAAGCCCCTAGCCTTACGGCTGGGGGCTTTTGCATGCCCGCGTGCGGGCCAGCGAAATGTTTGTGTTGGCCCACCCACCCCTTATCCCTTCGGGATAGGGTGGTGAGAGAGAGAGATGTGATGCAAATCACATGTGAAATTGCCCACACTGCCACCGGCTGTGACGAAAGTCACATGTGATACTGCCCACACTGCTCAAATGTCGACAAAGCCACTTACCGACATGAAATGTCGACATATTGCTAAGTCGGTTCGGCTACTGCTTGGTGGGCGGTGGGAGTCGTGGCGGTATGCCCAGACCTACGGCTCTCTCGGCTGGTTCTTAGAACATAAGAGAGTTATCTCCTAGAGAGAGTTAAGTGCAGAGAGAGTGAGAGAGATATTCCTATCTATTACGCATAGGAGGCATGTGTGACGCTTATCACAAAAATACTTTGGCTAGTGGTCTTGGTCTGCTCCCTAAACCATGGCAAGGTTCTCCTATCACCACGAAAGGGGAATTAAATGCAGGAAAGTCTTGCAGTTCTAGTAGTCGGCTATCAGGGTTCTACCTGCTATCAGACTTTAATTATGCCTCAGGAAACTGAGGTCTCTCTCTACCATAGGGAATATACGGGACAGAGAGGTCGCGGTTCGGCTTGGCGCGAAATCTCCATAGGAGAGGTTCCTGATACTGACCGTATCCAAAAGCCTATCGCCTTCTCCGTATCACAAGCCAATATCGCTCAGGCTGGTATTGGTCTAATCACTCCAGTATCTACCAAAGCCATGAGCCTATGGACTGAGAACGATACCTTGGACACCACTGCCGATTACTTGACCGTTATTAAGGTTATTCGTGACCTGCTATTAGAGGGTGACTCCTCCTTACAGGACTATGTGGCAGACGGGTCTAATGTCTCTCTAAAGCCTATCCGCAAAGCGCAAAATCCCGTTCAGGTAGTATTTAATCCTGAACCTTCGGTTCCTGCTCCAACGGCTGAACAACCTATGAACAACCCTCCTACCTCCAACGATGTAGTGATTGCTCAGGTTCCCGACAAGAAGTGGGCAAAGCAATATGTCCAACGCCGATTACCCTCAGGGCAGACTGAGTTCGAGATATTCGACTCAGCCCTAGCAGAGCGCGATAACGTGCTTATCTTTGGGCCGACTGGTTCGGGTAAGACTATGTCCGTACTGGCGTATGCCTCAGAGCGAAATATGCCTTATTACAATGTGGCAAGCCATAATGGTATCGAAATCAGCCAGTTAATCGGGCAGTGGATACCTACTTCCGACGGGCACTATAAGTGGCAAGACGGTGCAGTTACTCAGATTGTGCGTAACGGCGGTGTACTGCTACTGAACGAAATTAACTTCATGCCTGAACGGTTCACCACTGCAATTTTCTCACTTCTCGACGACCGACGACACCTTCTCCTTATGGGTAACAATGGTGAGATTATCCACGCACACCCTGACCTGCTAATCGTGGCAGACATGAACCCACAATATCGTGGAACCCGACCTATGAATGAAGCGTTCAAAGACCGTTGGGCGCATAAGTTGGAGTTCGATTACGACCCTAAGATTGAGCGTTCACTTATCAAGAGTAAGTCTCTGCTCGATATGGCTGGTGCGTTGCGTGAGTCGTATGACAAGCGTGAGATTGCAACACCTATCTCGACTCGTTCTTTGGTTACCTTCTCAAAGAATATTATTAAATTGGGTATCGAGTACGCAATTTATTCCTTCCTTAATTCCTTCGGTGACACTAAGGAACGTAACGCGGTTCGCATGATTGTCGATAACACCTACAAGGCGAATATTGCTAGTGACTTTGGTATCGCCGTAGACATTCGTCTCAATGAGGACGAAGTCAACCCACTAGAGGAGGTCTCTAATGCGTAACGAACGAGATTACGGGTTTAACCTTAACGAGCATGGTTCTATCTTAAAAGAATTGTTCGGTGAGGAAATCTTTAATGACTGGCAAAATGGCAACCTAGACCAAGAGTCGCTTACCAATATCTCGGACGAAGTCCAAGACCTAGTCGAACGCGAACAAGGCGAGTTAGGTGCGGTCTGCATTGTCTACGGCAAGGCTGACCGAATTATCACTCGTAACTCTGCCGTAAGCGTTACCCTGCACAAACCAACATGGGAGGAGCCTCACTTAGAGGGAATTGCAGGTTGGAGTGACGGCAAGAAAATTACCTTTAACAAGGACATAGTGACTCTGCTCAATGACTCGGATATTCCTGCTCTCAATGGGCTTAATTACCATGAGTTAAGCCACCTTCTCTACACGCCTCGCGGTGGGTCTGAGTTCATAATGTGGGTGCAGGATAAGGAGTACGGAGTAGCCTTTAATTACTTAGAGGACGCACGAATTGAAACTCTAATGACTGCTCGGTTCCCTAGCACTAGATTATTCTTAGAGGCTAACTTCATGCGTTATGTCGCAGTTAACAATACCGACAGTGCTGACCTATTCCTACTAAGTCGTGGGCGTAAGTATGTGCCACTATCTATTCGCCAAAAGATTGCTGACTTATTCGTTGCAGAACGTGGTCTTGAAATGGCGCAAGAAGTTGCGGATATTATCGACACCTATCGGACACTCGTACTTCCACGCGACTCTGAGATTGCTAAGCCACTTATCAAACGCTTTGCCAAGATTGTTGGCAAGGGAAATATGGGCAATAGCACTGCTGAGGGTGGCGAGGGTGAGGACGGAGATAGCGAGAAGGAAGGCGAGGTCGCTTGTCCAAACGATTGCACTAATCGTGCACCTATGAAGTACGGTCGACCACTTGGAGTTAACGAGCAGATTGAGGACTCTAAGAAGGCTAAAGGTTTAAGTAAGTCTGAGGAGTTGCGTGAAGTTGATAATACTAAATTACTTCAAGGCGAAGGCGAAGGCGATAACTCTATTGAGTCTGACCGTACGTCTGACGGGTTCATGCAACAGGACACTCAAAAGGTAGAGCGTTCACTCGCTGACTTAATTGAGCAACGTGCTAAAGATATTCGTAGCAACGACGAAGTGAAGCGAGAGGTTCGTGAGTTTCGTGAAGCAGTAGCAACCAACGACGTGCACCGAAATACAGTTCGAGTTGCTCGCTATACTAATATGACACCTGCTGAAATAAATATGCAGAGTCACCGAGAAGGCGATTACCCACTAATTGCTGAGCAGTTCGGTCGTGAGTTGGAACGCTTGGAGATTGACAACGAGCCTAACTGGGATAAGGAGAAGCCTTCGGGTCGTCTCAATGTGCAACGCACAATGAACGCTGGTCTTAATGATATTGACCGACTCTTTGACCAGTGGAGCGAGGTTGATTACGGCACTGAGATTGAAGCGGTAATTCTGCTCGATAACTCAGGCTCTATGGGTTCATGTATTCAACGCGCCTCAGCCTCAGTGTGGGCTATCAAGCGAGGGTTAGAGCGTATCCACGCTAACACCACCGTATTCAGTTTCAATAGTGGAAGCCGAGTCCTATATACAAGCGACGAGAAAACTTCCTACGACGTAGTTCGTGCAGTTCACGCTGGCGGTACGACTAACCCAGTGAGAGCGTTAGAGGAGGCTAAGCAGATATTTAATCTGACTAACCGAGCCACTAAACTCTTGTTTATTATTACGGACGGCGGTTTCGATTACGCAGAGCCTTGCGATAATTTAATTAAGCAGTTCAACGAGGACGGCGTTATCACTAGCACTATCTATCTTGGACGTATTTCTGAGAGCAGTTATGTATGGGAAGCCGACCACATTGAAGGGTATCGACACTACGCTAAGCACTTTAACGTAATCGCTGACCCAGCAGACCTAGTACGAGTAGCGACAGATATAGTCGTCGAGCAGTTAGGAGTTCACCAGTGACAAGATACAGAGCAACAATTCACCAACATATTATTATGGACGTGTGGGTTGAAGCACCCGACCGAGAGTCGGCATGGCAGTTAGCCAATGACCAAGTCAACGAACGCGAGGAACGAGGCGTGTGGATTGAGGACGTGTGGGCTGGTTGGACAGAGGTTGGTTCTATCTATGACGAGGAAGGTAACGAAGTTGAGTAAATACGGAGTTGAAATACGAGTTGAAATATGGACAACGTTCGAGGCAAGCAGTGAGCACGACGCTCTTGAACAAGCGCACGAATGGGTCTCGTTAGAGTACGGTGACCTATCAGATAAAGCAGACTATACAGTTACGGAGTTAAAATAATATGGAACATCACTTTGTTGTTAAGTTCAACATGGAAACTAGAACGTGGTCGTGGGACGTAGACACCGAGAATACGGTGTTCACCAATGGAACAATTTTCTTGGGTGAGCAGTGGCTTCGCTCAGGTAACATCATTGAGTCGCACCCGCATATTTACCAATTAGACGAGATATGCAGTAAGGTACTCGTCAACGCGTTAGATATTATGAACATGTCGCTTAAAGAAACTGAGTTGTTTAAGCCAATTCCCCCAATGGACAAGAAGTCCGTTACAGAAATGGACGGCGTATCGTGAGCACAGTTTGTGTTGGAACCCTACTAAAGAGAGAGATATATCTATGACCCTGAACCCTGACGACTTTGTTATTATAAGTACCCCACGCTTTAATGGTGTGGTGGACGCTTATGTTAAGGGCGATAAACTCGCCATAATGTTAGTTGAAAACAGTCTAAATATAATCGCTGACCTTGGTTACCTTCGTTCATCAGAGTATGAGGGCGAAGATTACCTTGAAATTAGAGCCGAGTTAGACGAGTACGCCGATTTTATGGAAGCATTCTTTAAGCATTTTAATATTAAAGCCCTACTTCAAGAGCACGTTGAGTCCGAACAAACGTTCGATGATAACCAATGCGGTTGCGGTAATTGCACCTGCGGTGGTGGCGGTGGTGGCGGAGGCGAAGGAATAATTATTCAATTCCCTGGAAAGGAGTCATAAGGCTATGGAAAACCACCAAGATAATAATAAAAACAAACAATTAAATAGTATGTGGCTTATAGAAAACATTATTAAAAAGCCTAAAGACAAAGAAACTAAAACGTGGCAGCATGACCCTGCGGTTGAGAAGTTGCACTACATGAGAGAGCAGATAAAAAATGACAGACTCAATTAGTTGGGGCGAGTTGGCAGACCTAACTCACCTTACACAGGTAGAGCGGTTCGGTTGGTGCATGTGTGAGGATAACGAGGGGCAGGAAAATCCCTATTCAGATTGTCCGACGGGAGAAAAATGAGTTGTAATTGGTGCGGTGACATAATAAAAGAGGGAATATGGGAAAACCATATATGTATAGAGGAGAAAGATGAGCAGTGACAGGCGGTTGTCTCCTGACAGGGATATGCGAGCACTCATCAAGAAAGCCTTGCTACAAGGCTGGGAGGTTGAGAAGCGTAATAATAACCATCTAAAATGGACATCTCCTACGGGGTTCATATACTATTCATCATCAACGCCTAGTGACTTCCGAGCAATTAGAAAAATTGCTCATGGGTTGCGACGCGAAGGCTTAAAGATTTAAGGGAGAAGTATGGCTTTACAACAAGACCTATTCACAGGTGAAATCACAGAGTATTGTGAGGATTGTAGTAACGGCACTGACCAGCGTTGTACTGCGTGTCAGTGGCACTACTCCCTTTACGGAAAAGATAAATACGAATAGGCAGTAACTAGAGAGAGAGAAATATTATGAAGGAATGTGAAGTTAAAGATTGTACGTCAACTGAGTTAGTTTACTCAGGTACAGACGCTTTCTGTCTTGGTGTGGTAACAGAGAAAATCTGTTATAACTGCGCCAATGTCTATGCTAAAGTCAAGGAAATAATAAGACCACAACGAGAGGAACACAATGCACAAAGTAACGTTTAACGCACCTATCGAGAATGATAAGAAGCGTCACTATAAGTTTGCAATTATTAAGAACCAAGAAAAGGGTGGCTCATGGCTTGCCCACTACACAGTAACTAACCGAGAAGGTTCACTTGTTGAAACAGGCGCGGAAGCGTTCTCTAGTTCAGCACCCGCAAAGCGTTGGGCAGCCTCTTTGGTTGGTAGAAGTCGTTTAACTTGGGACGTATCTGACGACAAGAAAGTTCTTGGCGCAGTTCACGACGTAAAACTATGAGCATCAACTTTCCAAACCCTAACTGGACTCCAAGTGACCCATACCCATTAGTTATTCCCTACGACGATGATGATGAGGACGACGATGAGTAGATACGACGAGCAGTTCTCTAACGACGCACGTATGAACAACCCTCGTAATAAAGAGAATTATTACGGTAGCAAAAGTAATAAAGCTCGTAAAAAGATTACGGTAGTTCTTTACAAGAATGAGATACATCTTATGGGTGCGCCAGACGGCTTTGAAGTAGTAGTTCTCAACTTAGACAAAGGCATGTTGATAGAGAATGACGACGACGCTTACGACGAGTGAGTACGACTATTGCGTATTCGATGAATTAGGCAAGCCAATGACATTTACGTCTTGGCTTGCCTATTCGTCTGAAGGTAGGTACAAGAGAGAGAGTCGTACAAAAGGCTTTACTATTATTACTCAGTGGACAGGTATTGACATGCCTGAGCCTGAACGCCTTACAAGTAACTTCTCTTTCTCACGTTGGAACCCTAATAAAATACCTATGATTTATGAGGGTGTTGTGTATGACCAAGACATGCTGCCGATTCACCGGGCCCGCTACGCAACGAGAGAGAAAGCCTACGAGAGCCACTCTTTATTATTAAAGGTGTACTCAGAGGATAAAGAATAGTAAAACAGCAGCTAGCGGCAATATGAGAGAGAACGCTAAACCCACTTGAAGGTAAAAGAAACTCTTATCTGCGGCAGGTTTATCCTCTGAGTGTTTAGAAAAACCGTTGTTAATAAAATACGGCCCTCCATGTTGTGAGAAATGATTTCTGCCCATGTAAAGAGTGTACTAGTTTGTGAAAGATTTAACCTCACAAGCGTCAGTTTCACAGTACTTTTCACCGATAGCATCTGAGGCCATACCTGCGTAGACATCAGTAAAGTCGATTGGCAGTAACTTATCTGCGTATGACTCGTACTCTTCCTCTGTAATCTGTGTGTAAGGCATCTGCGGATACACGTAATTACCCATAGGTAAGAACGAAGCAGTCTTTAACTGCCCGTCAAACATATGAAGCACAGTACCAACGGCGTCTTTCTCCTTCTCTGCATCAAAAGAGATAGTTACTGAGACAGAGTTGTCTGACCAGTAGCGTTGAGCCGTAGCCGCGAGAGAGGTCTTTTCATAAATAGAAACATCTTTCTCGGAGCGAAGTGCTTTAGATTTAATAGGAAAGAACACCACTGAGGTAGAGTCTGGAGACTCTGCTGCAGGTTCTACTCGATAGCCAGAGAACTTAAAGAGAGGAAGCATAGGGTCCTCGTTAGCAAAGCGGATAGAACGCAAGAAGTACTTACCGCCTGGAGTCCAGTGAACTCCTGGGGACTCACCTGCCAAGATTGAGACTGTGCCTGACGGCTTAACAGTTGTCATCTTGATTGACTCACGAATACCAAGCCACTCTGAGTATGACTTGTCGTATGACTGGATAGTGCCATACCCCTCGTCCATCCACTTTCGTAACTCTGGAAGGCCGTTAATATCTGCAAAGTTGGCAATACCTGACATAGAGGTTCCAATGCGACGGTTACGTTGCATGATTGCGTTAGTCTCTTCCCAGTGTGTAGGAAGTAAGGTGACAGTCTTGGCGTACAGGTAGGCAAACTTGAGTGTTCGCTTGTAGTCATCTAATGAGTCATGGCGGTTGAGGTAGGTTTCTACCAACGTACAGCACTCAAAAGATTCCAGGGATTGCTCAGCGCAAGGGTTGTACCCTGAGGCTCGCCAGTCTTTATTATTAATAGGGTCTGCTAGACGCCCGTACTGCTTAGTAACATCCATCCACAAAACTCCAGGCTCCCCGTTCAAAGCGATGCCTTCTACGATTGAGGAGAGGTCTGCCCCTACTGCTACCGCTACAGAGTTGTTGGACATCCAAGCCCAGCCAGGTTTCTCAGGGTCATAGGAGTTACGCTCAGGGAATTTCTCAGCGTTCTTTAAGTTCAAAAAGTCTTCATCATCTAAGCGTCCAATGAGTAGTTCTGCTGAACGTCGAACGTTACCGCTTACAACACAAACACCGATTAAGTTACCAATGTCTGCTACGTCAAGGCGGGTTAACTTGCCCCCTGCTCGGCCCTTGAAAATATTATGGATGTAATTATGTAGGCGTTCTAGTGGTTCGTGACCGGCGGCCGTGCCGCCAAAGGTTTTAATCGGAGTACCTGCTGGTCGGATTTGTGTGTAGTCAAAGACAGGCTTCTTCGAATCTGGCTTAAGGTAAGCATTGATGACGGCGGAAGTTGACTCCACCCAGCCTTCTCGGGTGTCGGGGATAACGATTGGGTCGGTGTCGGGTTGTGGGTCATATATTGTAAAGTCCTTATCTGCGCCCTTTCCATCGAAGCCTACGCCCACGCCAAGCATGGAGGCTTCCATAAGGAAGGCAAATGGTTTTGCGGGGTTAATCTTGGTCATTGACTCCGTTGATACGAAGGAACAGTTCTGCAAAGCGGCTGAGTTCTTTTGCTCGTTTACTAGGGGTGTTCCCATTACCCACAGACCTCTACCTGGAGGTGTCCACTTCAAGTTCCACAAACGGTCAAACGCTTCCTTTGCAGAAGCCTGAGCCTTGGCATCATTCCAAGGTAGGCGGTTTGACTTAGCGTGGTCCTTTTGTAGGGAGTACATGCCGTTGATTACACGCTCACATACGTCTACCCAAGTCTCCTTGGTTCCATCTTCTTTCAAACGGGAGTATGTTCGAAGGAAGGTAATCTCACCGACGCTATTTCCAGCCGCATCTTTGTAACCCCAAGGTACTTTCTTCTCTTTGTAACTTGAGATGAACTCTTCTGCTAGATGAAACGATAACGTCATTTATTTCTCCCTTTGTTAAATAGAAAATCCCGCTTGTGTGGCAGCGGGACACCTAAGGTTACTGTAACGCAACCTTACCCCGAAGCACTAGCGGTGTCCAATTTTGGACGTGTGCCGATTTTTACATTTTTAACGCTCTTATATACTAGTTATTCTTCAATAGATTGTTGAATAATCTTAGTAGTTTGTTCTTCACTGAAACCATTATTTGACAGTTCATTTAGGTCTTTTGCCTTCTCACCAAAGATGCTGGATAGCACTCCAGCACCTCCTTGACGCTCTACTGTCATGCGAATAAACTCACGTGAGTCGTCCAATTCTTTGGTTGTTTTAATCAATTTGAATAGGCGGTCTATCTCCTGAGAAACGTTAGGGTCAGCGTATCCACCGTTCATTTCTTCTGCAAAACGCATGAAAGCCACGCGTTGGCCCTGCATTTCAATGATTGCGTTAATCAAACTCTTAAGTTGTTCTTTAGTCTTAACCTCTACTGGTAACTTAAATGCACATACAGATTGAGGCTTAAACGCAGGACAATTAGAGGCAACAAAGCACGTATCGCATGCACGAAGTGAGGTGGCTTGTGACTGCACATGAGTGGTGTCTTGTATGACTCCATGCTCGTCTACATTGGTCTTTAGGTCGTATCCAAAGACGGGTAAATTGCCCATTTCCTCTGGATTTCGTGGTTCAAGTTTCCGCATCCCGACCCCCTTGTTATCAACATTTGCTAGGGTAGTTTCCGCGTTATCAGCATCATCTAAATCATCGCTATTAGTATATAAGTTGTCATCATCTGAACTATTGTGGTTAATCATGTTTAACTTTGTCTCCAATTGTTCGTATGACCAAACTGCTAAACGACACACCTCTTGTGGGTCGTCCTCCATAATCTTATTAAAATCTAACCCTGCCTTTTCGTACACTTGGCGGTAACGCTGGCGGGCCTGTTCCTTCATCTTCTTGGGATAACGTACCAGACGGGTGCCATCCCAGATAATTGTTTCTCCATGGGTCATAGGCGATAGCCAAGCCAATGTAGCCGCGGATTCAAATAATATAGACCTAAGGTTATCTGGTTTAGCGCAAGCTATGGCATGGAACCTGGTGCTGTGTTTACGCTGAAGGTTGCGGGTTTCTGAAGCTAACCAGGTAACGTTGTCTACGTTTTCCCCTGTAATTCCAATGTCTAAATATTTAGAGGCCAGGTCTTGTAGACCTTTTCGGTCAGTGGTTACGTCCCAAATCGGCAAAAACTTAGCGGGAGGAACCTGCGACCAGCATGTCTTTCTTTGACTTTCAATAAACTCCTGGGACAGGCTGGGGTGAGTCAACTCGCTAAACATATTAATACGGTCAATATTATTGGCGACAAACTCTTCATAATCGGCGGCAAACTGCTCGAGCTCTGGCCGGCTCAGCTGTTGAGTTTTAGGGATTCCTGCGTGAACAAATATTTTAGCGTCATCATTAAAATAATTTGACAGCAGATATGCCTTGGTTTTAGGCAAACCGCGGCGGGTTAGCCGCCAGTAGCTCACGCCAACGTCTACAGCTCCGGTTGTAGCTAGCAAAGTCCTATTACTAGGGACGTCTGCCCCTAGGTATATTATTTTCAAATGCGTGGGTCTTCCGCAAACATCTCTTGCTGCTTGTCAATCTCAGCTTGAATGTCATCCCAACTTTTACGCCCGTTTTTATTATCTGGACGTGATGCTGGGTCTATGTACTCTGGGTCTAATAATAAAAGGGTTCGGAATCCACGCTCTAGTAGTTCTTTAGCTGACTCAACATTGCCAGTCATTACCATCTCTAATTTACCTTGGGAGCGTACCCACTCAGCCTGGCTTACTTCTAGTATCTCACTAGAAAGTGGTACACGATTATCAATCAAATCATCAAAGGCTTTTAAGTTATGTTGACGCATCCAAGTTTCACACTCAGCCCTGTCTTCACAGGCTATAAATATTTTTTGTGTTTCTTTCAAGGCGCGATAAAGCACAAGGCTTTCACGAATCGGTACTTTGCGTTTGTTTCTAAGTACACCGTCTGCGTATAGAAGTATTGCCACGATTAGTGCTCCGTGTTCTACTGGTTTTTAAGTACTGCCCTGCGTATTAGTACGTCAGTGCTGGGCAACTCTACACCATACGTCTCTTCATTGTGTATCTTCTTTGCTGAATCAGACAGGTCTTTTAACTTCTTTAGCCCTGATACAACACCTGAATCTTTATTAGCCTGCCATCTGTAATTAGCAAAGTCTAGGTAACCTTCTCCAGACTCACTGAAAGCGGCTCGGCGCCCATGGTGAATGCTTTCATATAATGCTGAGGCTTGTGATGCTGCCAATATTATTTCTGTTTGAGCATTTAATCTTGATGGTGCATTTTGAGCTACTTGTATTTTATTTAAACCCTGTGTGTAACGGTTAAATATTTCAAACGCCATTGCACGGTCGCGCTCTACTCTAAGGTCCCAGTCTTTTCTATGCTCTGCTGTTTCCATATTTGGTTTTACTGTCCAGTCATCATCTGTAACAGAGTAGGCTGCGTAGGGTTTAATATTTAAAATATTTGTTTGAACGTTTACATAAAACGTGAGCTCGAATGCATTTAAAAAGTTGCTTGTATCTTTTTGTAGTTCTTCCCTAAACCCATCGTTTAAAGTTGAAGCAATCTCTTGGTTACTAAACCCACGGTAATTAGTATTAGCAGCCCTAAACTTTTCGTACTCAACTCCAATTAAACAATCTAAATCGCCAGGGTCTCTGGCCGCGGCCCATTGAAAGGATACGCCTGACCCAGCTAACCAAACGTGTGCCCAGGAGTCTGCTCCTTGATAATATTTGTTTAAATGACCATACAAGGCGCTTAAAATGCCTGAACGAACTGCAGCAATTAACCTATTATTACGAAACAAGCGGGGGTCTAGCCCCATCTGAGCGTCGCTAAAGTAGGACGTAGGGGTCTGCTCCACAGTAATTGGCTCCGCTATGTTTGCTAACGCCTCTTTATAATCCATGAGGCTATACTACTTTACTTACTCGTCTTTTTCTTTGCGTTTGATTGACGGATTAACGTCATAATGTTTTGTTTTTTCTGGGTAGTCAGTGTTTAACTGGTTCATAAACCCGCAAGCGCGATGCGCTTCAACAAACGAGTTTGCCCACGTAAGAAGTAGGGTATCTGCATCTTCAGCATCAGCTTGAAAAGCCGCCATGCATCCGCAAGTCATTTCTATAAACATTACCTACCCCTGTCGTTACGATGAATCCCTCTTGAGTAAATTCTGCCGTATCGCAGCCGCTTTGCGCTGGCTCTCCTCGTCATATCTGTTGTTTATTTTACCAACAACAGCGCTAGCAATCTGGTCAGCTTTTAGGGCGTCTAAAAGGTCCTGAAAAGCGGCCTTCATGTCGTTACGATTAGCCAACCGTTCAACCAAAAAGGCAATATCTAGGGTTTGAGTGGCGTGAAAAGCCCCCTCAAAGTCTTTGTATACAATAAAGGCGGTCTCTACATCTGGGACTTCAGGTACTTCTGCTACCTCATCAGTCATTAGTAAACGCCCTTTGACTGGTTGTACTTCTTCATGTTGTAAGACTTGACCGGACAAAAATCGCACAGATAAACCTTTGGAGCTTTAGACTCTGCCAAGCCCTCAGCTTTTCGTTCTTTAGCGGTATCAGGCTTTAATATTTTCTTATCTGATTTGTAATCTCCGCATTGACCTACCGGGCGGTTATGCAATGCGAAACAAGTCATAGCATCTTGTTGAAATGTCGACTTTGTGTCATAAAACTTTGTACCAAAAACATCAAGGCCAGTTGAGCCCTCTTGAATTTGCTTCATAATGGACTCTTTGACATCGGGGCGAGCCCAATACTTTACAGGAAACTTAAACAGTAGCCCGACGTGTGGAGCTGGTTGCTGATGGCGTTCTACTGTAATTTGCAGTAGTACATCATCGTCTGGGTGCCCGTCCCAATCGGGAAGCTCTTCCGCAGACTTACAGTTGCGGCAGACCAAAAGGCGGATTTGCGGTTCTTTTAACTCTTTTTGTGCAATATCTTTAAGACTGTCTGCCATTTTTTGCTCCTATTGTTAGACCGAGTTGAATACTACCTTTCTGCTGGCCTCGATGCAACCGCCCCTGGGATGTCGCATTTACCACCAGAACAGGTAGTAATACCTGCTGTAACAGGTGAGCCTTCAGGTTCTGTCTTTGGACCTTCCCAAGGAACAGTATTGTGGCAACGCCCGTTTACACAAGGCATTTCTTGCCCAGCTACAAACCTTATAGCGGTTCTGCGACCTGGGGTTAAATCACCAGGTTGTCCTTCGCCACCATCTCGTTTAATTCCTTCTGCCATTGTCCAAGCCATAGCACGGTGTTTTTCTTTTTCTGGGCCTGCTGGAGCTTTCTTAAAAGAATCTACAACAACACGCAGTCGCCGTGCAAACTCTTTGTCTGGCTGTCCAGTGTTTGGGGTAGTGCTTTCACGGCTCCAAGCCCTGTCAGCAACGCCTCTACTGTAATCTCTTTTTTCTGACTCTGCTGCTAATATTTTTTGACCTGGAAGACCTCGAGTTATTAGCGATGATTCATCGCCTCTTGCGCTAAATCTTGACTCATTAGCTTCTCTTATATCATCTTCGGTAATGCCAGATGAAGGGTCTGGTCTAGAAAGTTCTCTGTCATCTTCCTCTGTAAAGTGTCTAACTTTCTTAGGCATTTGGAACAACTCTTCCGAACCAAGAACCCTTTGGAACTACTTTTACATTTCCTGTGCTCATAGATGCTTCGCGGAAATGAGAACCAGAGTTTCCTGCATACCACTCGTCAGCTTCGCGTGCAGCACGTTCAGCTTTTACAGCCTCGTGAACGCGACCTAGTGCAGCAAGCTCGTTTGCGCTTCCAGGCCCTACTGAACGCTTAGCGTCACGTGCACGGTCTCCTGGGAGAGGTGGAGTTCCTGAAGCACGACGTGCTTGAACGTCTGCAAGCTCTGCTTTATCTGCGTCTGTAAATGCCATTTTAATTACCTCAATCTACCTGGTTAGTTCCAATAAAACCATGACCACCTGCTGGTCGTGGGTATTTCTTTGCAACATCTTCACGTGCTTTAGCAACTGCTTCGGGTGTTTTTAAACCTTGCTTTTTATTTTCATAGGTTTGACCTTTGAACGCAGGTTTAAATTGTTCTGTTTTTGGATTCATTAGTTACCTAATGGGTTAACCTTTGCTGGTTCTTCTGAGTTAATAAAACCGTAGTTCATATATGGATGTAGACCAGCGCGGTTCTTGCTAGTTAACTGGTCTCCTTGTCCTGGAGCTACAGTTGTATTAGGACGACGCTTACGATACTTGCCGTCTGTTGCGCCTTCTAACATATCTGCGTTCTCTGAACGCGCTTTTCTGACGGTCATGGTGCCATCCTATTCTTTAATAATTTGCTCGCGTTTCTGCGTGAGCAGCTGTGGCAGTGGTCTGCACTCATAGCCTGTACAGGGTTTAGGTTTGACCCACAACTCTTACATGCTTTAGAACCATTGTAGAGGGTTTCTTTTAATTTTTGTTGTGATTCTAGGGACAAGTCAATAGACCCAGCCATGCCTTCGCCGGTAGAGTCTGTGAATAATCCTGGGTCTTTCATTTCTTTATTGACGCCTCTGCATGTTTTCTGTTTGCTCTTCTTTGCTTACCATTGGGGTGTGGTCTGGGTGTCCTTGAGGGAACGGGCTTACCCAACCATGTTTTGCTTGATACGCACTTTTAGTTAGCATTGGGGCGTCTTTGGCCGCAGTTCCTCGGCTAGTTCTATCTACTTCTGTGCGGTACTCTGTTTTCTGTGGACGCATATTAGCTGTTTGCTGTTCAGGACTTACGTACTCGGTACGGTTTTCGTGGCCAATAGGCCAAGGACTTACCCAATCTGGGGCTGCGGCTGCAAAATCTGCTTTATTACGTGGCATTAAATTGACCCTCCTAAGGTGTTACGGCTTGTTGACTGCGTTGTGTTAGGTAGTTGTGAGTGGTCTGCTTCAACACGTTGTTGTACCGCCCTACCTTGCAACTCAACAATATCTTTAATTCCGAACTCTGTAATTGTATACCCTAATTTATCTGGAAATAGCTCTACCTGAGGTAAATTTGGGCGCACATATTGTTGAACTTCTTCTGAGGTCATCTGACCTACAGCAATTGCCTGTGTCATTAGGCGTTCTGAATTACTTTGAAAAGGCCCAAGGTAGGATTGCGGGGGAAATGCAGCCTGTTCTGGGGCTATAAGCCCAGGTCGGTCTTTATCCCAAGCTCTGTACCCGTGCTTTCCGTCGGCATGTCTTGTCATTTACTTCCAGCTCGGGCTCATGTTACGCATTTGACTCTGGCGAACTTGGTTTATTTGCATAGGCGAATCACTCTTTGCAATAGGACCTGCTTTTCCATCATTTGGTAGGTGAGGTGCTGGAGCAAGTGTTGACATTGGAGTATTGCGAGCTACTCTAACAACGTTTCCATCTACCATTCCGCGCATTTGTCTGCGTACACCGCGGTCTGGTTCTAATCCTGCTGGATAATAATAATCTGAAGCGTCAATGCGTTCTCCGCGGTGAACACCACGCTGGTATGAACGCTGGCCTACTCTAGTTTTTAAACTATCCATTACTTTGTCAGAAGTACTGGATGGTCGTCCTCGGTCATCACGACGTGAACGAATAGTTCCTAAATAACCATCTGGATATTCTGCAGAAGGTTGACGACCAACACCTAAACGTAAAAAGTCTAAGTCAGAGCGTGCAACTGGAGAACCGCCACCACCGTAGTTAGTGTACGTTCCTTGTAAACCACCCGCTCCGAGTGACTGCACATTTTGATGCGTGTTTGGCATACCATTATGGTAAACGATTTTCTCCTGCAATAACTGCTAAATCTCGTCGTGGGTCATACCCGTCACCAACAACTAATGAAACAATACCTGTGGGTGACTCTAACCCGCTCTTGTCACGGAACCAAGCACTTCCACCATCCATGGCAGGTACTTGAATCCATAAACGGGGGCCAATCTGGTCGGCGCGAAAATGGTGAAAGTGACCTGTCAATAAAACATCTGCTTGACCTACTGGTGTTCTACCAGTTGCTTGGCCAGAAATCCACTTACCCATATCTTTAGCTTGATGTCCGTGAGCCATACCAATAGTAGTTCCACCTAAATCAATTGCTAACGTTGCGTGGTCAGCACTTGGGTAATAAAACTTAACGTGAGATAACGCTGGGTTCTCCGCACATGCGTCTTGAACAGCCGAAACAATGTCAATTTGCCAAGAATCTGTTGGGTCGGTCATCATAATTCTATGTGTTTCATCGTGGTTGCCTGGAACTACTGGGATTATTAACTCTTCGCATAACGGAGCAAATGCCTTGACCCAAGCCATAAGTACTCGACGTCCTATGCGTACCTGCTGGGTAACTCCTAAATCACTACGCCCCAATACCTTTCCGTTTTGACTTGTAGAACCTTCAATACAATCCCCTAACTGAGGTAGAACTACTGTTCCTATGTTTCGCCCAATTTTTAACAACTCTTTGTGACGCGCAACAGACTCATCTATAGCATTCATAACTCTAGCAACGGTTGCTTCTGTTCCGCCATTTGCATCTTTTCCATACTGAGTGTCACCAATTGCGTAAATAGCAAATAGGGGCCCTGTTGCTTTATTAACTTTTGTTGGTTTCCATTTACTTATGCTTGCTACCAACTCGTTGTAATCAAGGTCTTTGTCGCCACGTGCTTGATAAGCAGGCTTTACTGATACTCGTGCTGCTTCTAACCACTCACCATCAAATCGTTGCCAACGGCTTTTACGAACGCTAACTACTACCCAAACAGATGGGTCTAAATCAAAATCTTTAAACATATCTACAGCATCTGGAAGTTCTCCAGCAGTGTGCGGAACTGAAACAAAATAACCGCCATCAGGACCAATATCTAAACGCGCCCTATAGTCTTGTGGCACGTTAGATTTTTTAACATCAGCCTCTAAACCATTTAAATCTGCTGTTATTAAAGCTTTTTTTAAAGCATTTAATTTTTCTGACATAAACAATACCCCCGCAAGTGTGAACGAAATGCGGTTAAACCAAGTGGCAAATAACCACCTTCGTTTAACTCTTTATATAACACTGCTAATTTTATGTTTTTGCTTTTTTCTTTAATTAATTTAAAAGTTTCTTGCTCTTCTTCCGAAAGCGTTTCTATCCAAAGGGCTGCACCGCACTTTGTTGACGGCCCTTCTAAATGCTTACTTAGAATATCTAACACGTCTGCTCCCTCGTCTGTGATGAATCTGCAACTCATCAAAGCCTAGCACAAAAGAACAACAAAAAACCCCCGGCAACTAAGTGCCGAGGGCTTTTAGGTGGGCCTGTAATTAGGCCATGGAATCGTTCATTGAGTCGTCGAAGTTAGGACGTGAACGGTTCACAGCGGATGACAATAGTCTTCCGTTGCCCTGCGTAGACGTAGCTTCTGGAGCTGTGTACGAAGGCATTTTTGCTCTAATTCCGTAGGTTGCGCCATTACGTCCTTGAGCATTTGGGCTCAATACGTTTGGTCGTGAAGGTTTTGCTTGTGCGTATGGGTCTCCAGCAGCGGTGTTCTTCTTCTTAATAAGCGTTCCGCGCTCTGGCATTGCTACCTTTGCGTGTGCGCTAGAAGAAACTGATGGCGCTGTAGAGTTTGGAGCGATGTTCTTCTTGCTCTTTGTTGAATCTTTCATTGGGTTTCCTTTGGCCTAAAGGGTTTATCAAACAATAACTGTTTTATTATTATTTGTCTGTACTAACTAGCTGTTACTACGAATACAATCGCCGAAATTTGACCATCGTGTGACTCAATTGAGGCAAAGCCCGGAATACAAACTAGGTCTAGGCCTCGTGGGGCGGTATACCCGCGAGCAATAGCAATAGCTTTTACAGCCTGGTTTACTGCTCCTGCGCCTACAGCTCGAATCTTGCAAGTTCTTGTCTCATAAATGCTATGAGCAATAGCAGAAGCTAGCGACTGAGGATTGGACCCCGCGCTTACCCTTAAAATATGGTCGTCTTCTTGTGGTGTATCTGTCATGTTTTGCTCCTTGGGTTACGAATGTTGTTCGGTTCAAGAAGTAATTGTGAGGTGTATTTGAGGGTTTTTCAGCGTAAACTACGGGCGGTCTAAGGGGGTAGGGGCCTTGGCGTAAGTGCCACAAATGCAGCATTCCATATCTAATAAGTATTGACTTATCTCATAATCCTCAAACTGCACTTTTAAGTTCCAAAGACTTGACTCACATACTGGACACTCGTGGCAAATTAATTCCGCGTAGTCCATACTACCAGTGTAATCAGGCTTTAAAGCTCTGATAGGTAGCTCCGTCATCCTTGGCCGCCCCAACCGCCACCTTTAAACTGTACTGCGGGCGGTGTGTATGACTTAATCATAAACTCCCCGCACCCTTCACAGGTGGGGCGCTGGACGGCATCAAATGCAAAATGCATCTCTACTGTACGGTCACAGTTCATGCACACAAAATCATACACGGGCATGGTTTTGCCTTTCTGTGTGTTGATAAAACGTCACTTCGTGATACCTACACGTTTTATACATCTTTTGATATGAGTGAGGTTCAAACTTAGCCCCAGGAATCTTATCGTTGCACTCACACACTTTTCGGTACTCAGATTCTAACCGCTTTACGTCATCTTTAGCTTGACGCAATTGCATTAATATCTTGTGGGCTTCACTCATAATTTATTTCTCCCTGAACTTTGGGTCTTGCAGCTTATCGTACACTTCTTTTTCAACTTCCCGAGTATGACTGCCAGACACTAGATGAGCTAAACCGTATGAGTCAGCGGCGTTGTCGTCGTTAAACTCTACGCCCCACTTCTTATACACGCTTAGCAACATCTGACTTTTAGATACAGAGTTGCCTTTACCAGCTACATATTTCTTAAGGTTAGTGGGAGGAACAATAAGTGGGTACTGGCCCTGACGGTCATTAAAATAAGAATAAAGACTGAGCTTTACAATTCCGCCAAGCTCACCTGCCATATTAGCCATCTGGCTACCAAAGGCGTAGCCTTCCATGCAGGTGTCTTTAATAATATTGCCTTGCTCTTCAACTACTTTAAGCGTCTCGGTAGTTGAAACGTAAACTAAAGCTAAACGGCGAATCCCCATATCTTCAAACCTTTTTACTGTAGTTATGTATGAGCCGTCAGTACCTAAAAAAGTCATAGCGAATCCGCTATATGACTGGTCAATACCTAAATATGTCTCTACGCCTTCAGTAAGTCCTGGGCCAAACGACTTTACTTTCATGGGAACATTCTATCGCTGCGGTTACGCAAGCTTGAGGTGCGTCTAGTTAGTTCTCTGCTTACCAATGCGGTATCTCTTTCTACGTTATTTACCATTACTTCAAGAAGTTTGCGGTAGTTGTACCGAGCAGAATGAACTTCTTTTAACTCAACAACTTTTGGGTTTGTAGCCACATGCGCTTTTACCAACGAAGCTAGGCTAGTTTTACCAGCGTAAGACTGCAAAAAAGCAACGCCCTCTTCATAATCTAAACTACGTTCTGAGTCGCGCTCATCAATCATGGCGCAAGCAAACTGTGTAGCTAAAAAGTTGTTATAGGCAGTTAACTTTGAAAACAATAACATTAAATCTTCATCACCAATTTCTGTGATATCAACTGGAAGTTCTGGAGTTTCCATTTTCATAGTGGTTCTAACTTGTAAACCCTGATGCTTGAGTACTTCTAGAACAACATCTCCGTGACCCGGTTGAATATGCATATCAGCCATTGATTTCCTCCTTGTAAGGTGTGCACTTGTAACAACCTATTTCACCATTAATGTTACACCCGGGAGGTTCTTTAGCGTCAAGTCTAGCCATTAAATCTTCACAGGCTTCTAAAATAGTAGTTATACCGAAATCGCTCTTCTTAACAACAAATTCTTTTGGCTCTTGAGACGCCTTGTTTTCATAAAGAAACAACGCCTCTTGTGGTTGATGTGGCAAGTTAATTAACTCTGCTAACTTCATATACATCTGTGCCTGCATTATGTGGCTCATAAATGGAGCCTTAAGAACCTTCCACATAGATTCAATCTCACCGTTATGTGCGTACATTAACTCAGGGGCTTCAAATCTAAACGTTCCTGCGCCTACAGATTTAATCTCTAGCAACAAAGGCTCACCAAAACCTAACAAGATACCGTCTGCATGCCCCGAAATTCTAAGGGGGTCGTACATTAAAGATACTTCTTTGTAAGAGTGAGACTTGCCGTCGCAAACTGCGCACGGGTCAACACCCATACTCCAATTTATTAACCCACACGAATCACAAGAGTACTTTCCATACAATCTACCCATTTCGTGAAAGATAGTTTGCCAGCCCGCATGGATATCGTGGCCAAGTTGGAACACACGTTTTTGTCTCAAACTTGTTTTGTACTTACTTGGGGGAGGGGGAAAGCCTAATAATTGAAAGTAAGAAGAGCGGTGACACCAATCTGATTTAATAATCTCAGATGGATGTAAAACAGTTGTGGAGCGGCTTGTGTCTTTTGGCTGCGTCATTACGTGCCGCTCAACAGACCCCAAGACTCTGCTAGGAATCTTACTTATATTAGCAAAGTCTTTTAGTGAGCCACTCATGATTTGTTTTTGTTAACCCATTCTTCTAATGTTGCTCCGTGTTTTTCAGCTTTCCTTCTTAACGCATTTCTTTCCCTGTGACTAAGTCCGCCCCAAATACCGTGCTGTTCGTCGTTACTTTCTGCGTAAAGTAAACAAGCAATCCTTACTGGACATTCTGGCAGACCGTCCTTACCCAAGCAAATTGACTTTGCTTCGTTAGCAATTACTTTATATAAATCTTTATCTCGTGGAGGAAACCACATTTCAGTGTCGTAGCCTTTGCATTTAGCATCGTAACGCCACTTCTCTACACCTTCGTCTTCGTACAAGAGCACTCCTGAAGTTTATGGCGCAGCTCTAGGAAATCGTCCTCTAATAACAAAACATAGTTCTCTTCATTAAGATGAAAACCAAGGACAGGCATTCGACCGTCAAGAATTGCTTCTGTAACAATCTTTTCTAGAACCGCAGCCTTTACGGATACGGAAGCTTTGCCGGTCCACTTATGCTCTACGAGCAAATCTTTAGACCTGACATCACCTTTTCGACTCCAAAAAGCTCCGCTTGCAGCAGTACGCTGTCCGCTGATTTTTTTAGCGAGTCTATCCTCGTGCTTCCTTGATTCTTTTTGTCCTTTACTCTTCATCGTCAGGTTCTACTACGTACTTAGAACCAGCCTTGACAGTCTCAAGAACATCCTTCTCCAGTGTCTCTCGGAGGTCAATCTCCTCCTTGATAGAGCTAACCATAGCATCTGCGCCTTGCCACTGTCGTTCGGCATATCGGTAATACGCACCTGCTCGTACGATAACTTTATTAATAATGCCAAGAGCCACAATTTCCTTAGCAAAATCGTATTCGCCTGGGTCTACAGTGCCACCCTCAGCAAAGTAAAAGTCAATATAACCAACTTGTGACGGTGGGGCTGACTTATTTTTAATGGTTCGAGCCTTAATAGTCTGGCCTACACGACGCTTAGAGTCGCCAGAGCCAACCTCAATCCAGTCATCTCGTTTAATCTCAACGCGGGTAAAGTAACTGTAGTTCTTTCCCTTACCACCAGGGGTAGTTCTAGGGTCACCGTACATAACACCTACACGGTCACGCCACTGGTTAATCATAATGCCAATAAACGGGCGCTCTATTTCAATAAGGCTGCGCTTTGAAGCAAGACCAACTTTACGGAAAAACTTATTAGTTAGAAGCGCTCCTCGTCCGACGGTGTACTCATCCATTTCTTTCTCATCTTCCGCTCCTGGAACAAGAGCAGGGAGTGAGTCAATAACAATGCAATCAGCACCCTTGCTTTCAACGACTTGAATAACCGCTTCATAGGCTTCCTCCATAATATTCGTAGATATAACAAACACGCGGTTAATGTCTACACCGCATAGCTCTGCGTAAGAAGGGACCCACTGCTCTGCAGCAACCCACACAGTTGTAAACTCTGGGTCTCTCTTTTGATTAGCAGCAATAGTTTTAAGCGCAATAGCCGTCTTACCGTTAGATTCTTCTCCAACAATTTCGTGCCATTGATTGGTTGGCCAACCTCCACCTAGCGCTACATCTAACGCAAGTGAGCCTGTTGTAACACGACCAATTAGGTCGTCTCGTATGTCTGTTCCAATTACTACTGTCTCTGGCCCAAACTTTTTATTTAACTTAGCAATTACTTTTAATAGTTCTGGATTCATTGTTGACTTGGTCATTACTCAAGCTTACCAATAATTGTTGTTGGGTTCCAACCGCCAGTCTCTACCTGTACAGCAGCTTGTACGGGTCCTGTTGGCTGAGGACCGCTTACTATGCCTTTACCCATACCTGAGCCGCTTTGCTGAATCGGGTATCCACAATCGTAACAACGCGCTCTACCGCCACCAGCAGCAGAATAATTACCGCTTCCACATCCCGGACAGTTGTTAGATGCAACTGGTGGTGTGTACTGAGGCTGCTGTGGTTGTTGATACGTAGGTTGCGGTAGTTGAGTTGCTTCTGGTCTTGGCGCTGGGGTAGTTCCTAGTTTATTAGCCCACCAATTACTACTCATCTTCATCCTCCTTGTTTGCTCCGTAAATAGATAAAAAGTTATATGACTTGTTTAAAAACCCTAACTCAAGTGCTGCAGAAAAAGCTGCAACCAAAGCAGCAAATGAAACCTGTTGATACAAGCCTTCCATTAAATCAGGTTCGATATCAGAAACGTCATCTGTCTCTATATCTTGTAATTGAATTGTACTTATAGCCTTAGCGTTAATTGCGGCAATCATCTTAAAGAAAGGAAGAAGACCCATTATTTCGTCTACGCGAGTCTCGCTTTCACCCATCTCATACTCTTCGCCTTCTTTACTTACAGGCATTAAATCGAAAGCGCGAAATAAATCATTAGGCTCTTCAATACCTAGGTCATAGCAATACCATCTAATTAAAGTACTGAGCGGAACTGTATTACTGTACACACGAGGCTCGTCGTTTTTTTTCCAAAACTTCCAACTCACTTTGCTTCTCCCCAACGCTGAACTGTTGTGATATCCGCAAGTAACGGGACGTTTAAAATATCTATGCCTTCCATTGCGGTTCTAATAGCGTCCTCGGTTTCTTTAACAAGATGGTCTGGACAAAGCGTAACTAGCTCATCGTGAACGGTCAATATTAGCTTAGATTCTTCGGGAAGTAGCCCGTGCGCCCGAACCATAGCCAGTTTAATAATATCTGCTGCTGACCCTTGGATTCTAGTGTTAAAAGCTTGACGTTCAGCTCCAGCTCTAATCATGCGGTCGTTAGAGTTAATCTCAGGAAGGTAACGCTTACGCCCTAAAATGGTATAAACATACGCTGGGTTGCTAGCACGAGTAACCGCCAAAACCTTTAATCTGTACTTGTTTACAGCAGAAAAAGTCTTAGAGAAGTCACCAAGCAGGTCCTTAGCCTCTGTTACAGAACAACCAATAGAACGAGCAATTTTATCTGGACCAACACCATAAGCCATGGAAAGAACAAGAACCTTTCCAGCCTTTCGGTCAACTCCCATGGTGTCTCCAACTGTGGTGTATATGTCTTTACCTTCTAAATAATTAGCCATCATAATTGGGTCCTCAGACATAGAGGCAATAACTCTAGGCTCAATCTGAGAGTAGTCAGCCACAACTAACTTGTAACCCTCTGGCGCATAAAACAAGTTACGAATAGATTTGCCGTGAACCGTGTGAGGAGCAGGTACGTTTTGAAGATTAGGGTTACGGCTTGAGAACCGACCTGTCTCAGCGCCATGCTGAATAAAATCACAATGAATTCGACCGTTTATAAGAAGGCTGTCTTTATGCTCAACCTTAGACTTTCCGCCAGTAATTCGTGTTACGTCTCCACCTAAATAAGGAACTACATATGTAGTAAGCAACTTGTTTAAGTCTGCGTAAATAAGTAAAGCAGTAACCAGCGGGTCTTTATCTCTATAAGGCTCTAGTGCCTCTGCTGCAACAGAGTAATCTGCGTAAGTTAACTCTTTACCCTCTTTATCCCGCGTATTTCCACGCAAGGTAAGCACCTTGGGAGTTAGGCCTCTACCGCCTTCTGCCTTAGGTGCATACAATAAATACTGCTTCTCTTGGTTTGAGTTCATATTGAACTGACGCCCAGCGGCAATAAAGACATCTGCTTTAGCTTTTTCAATATCTTCTACAAGTTTTTCGTGAAGCTCCTCTAAAACAACCATATCAATTGGTGCCCCAGTAAGCTTCATAGAACATAGGACGTTTAAAACATCCATCTCTAACTTCATTACTTTTTGAAGGTTGCTCTCAATGAGTCGTGGGTTTAAATTCTTCCACAATAAAAACGTGTACTTTGCGTCAAGGTAGGCATACTTTGCTACGTCAGTAAATGAGTGCTTTTCTACCTCTTTACCTACACCCTTAACCATGTGATAACCAAACTCACGTGCTAAAGAATCTGCTAAGCCTACTTTATTTTTGTTCTTATTATCTAAAATAAAAGAACCAATCATCGTGTCAAAGTACGGGCCTACTGGGTACTTGTTCCCGTAATACTTTGCTACGGAAGTTAAATCAAAGAGTAAGTTGTGCCCTACCTTTAAAATATTAGGGTCAAACATAAGTGGCTCTAAAGCCTTAAATACATCAGCAGGAAATAACTGTTGAGGCGCATCACCAAAAACATAAGTTGCTTTTTTAGCATCTCGAGAGTAGTCACTAGGTCTGGCAGGGAGCCCCTTTTCTACGCGTTTTTCTCCCTGACCAGTTAGTGGGTAAACCACATCTAGTAACTCTCCGTGAGGATGTCCCATTGGGATAACGTCTGCTCGCCCGTGTGTGGCTAACGTAATCCACAAAACCTCATTTATTGGAGTATCACCACGACGGTCACCTACAGTTTCAACGTCGTATGCAAAAGCATCAACCTTTGAGTAGTGGTCAACTAGTTCTTGTAGTTGTTTTTGAGTCGTAATGATATTCATGTAAATCCCCTTTAAAAAGCCTAAGGACTGGGAACTCCAGAAAGGGGGTAAAAGAAAGCCCCCAGCCCTTAGACAGCTAGTTTGCTTAAGCTAACAATGAGTTGGCAATTTCATCCAACTCTGCCCATGAATGAGTTTTGATGTCATCCTTGGTAAAGCACGTCATTTGTGCAATTGCCGCTTCGGCTGCTGCTTCCTCAATGCCCCAATCCTCTTGGAGGTCACGGCCCTTGATAGCGTTTAGGTGATAAACAGTTTGCTGCATCTTACCTGTGCGAGAAATCGCCCAGAAGTTCTTGTTCAAAGGACCCTGCGGTGAGAAGTGTGCAGCATGTAGTGTCTTATAAAGGCGCGGTGTAGCAATCATCATTTGACGCTGTGGACCGCCTGGAGCACTAAGGTTAACGACGGTAAACGCACGCTTGTCCTCAGGCTTAGAGTTAAGTTTGGTGCAGAGTGGGTCGTTAGCACCAAGAGAAATGTATGAACGACGACCAACAGTTTTCTGCTGTAGGAAGTGTTGCTTGTATGTTGCAAATGGACCGTCTGGGTCAAGGAACTTAATAACTTGGAAGTCTTCGCCAAGCTTTAGTTCTACTGGGAAATCTCCCATTGAGCTGGTTAGCTTTTCTGCTGCATCCCAACCTGATTGAACTGCTGTTGTTGCTGCACCCATTGGGCGGTCTTCAATTACGAACGCTTCTGTTTCTGAAACGTATTCGTCTGCGTTTGGAACTCGATTAACTGACATTTATTTTCCTTTGTTTTAGTTGTTTTTTGTTTCCGTTGCTCGGATGTTATCCCAAGCCTCGGCTATCTCAGTTATGAGGTGCCGGTTAGTAGACCATTCTATACGCTTTGCCGTAAGTACGCCAGCCTTATTAAACAGTTCTACCGTTACCTCAATCATTGGTCTTGTGTATAGGCGCTTACCTTGTACCTCCTTACCGTTTTTGTCAACTGTTGACGGCAAACGGTAAGGAGATGTAGGTAGGTAACCCTCGCCCATCCACGCACGTAGTGTAATGATAGGGCGACCTAAAGCATTTGCCAACGCACCGAGAGTAAACATCTCCACGCTAGTTCCGTTGGGCAGTGTTTTAACGACTGGTTTAGAGTCCCACTCAACTTCTACTTTTTGTGATTTTACATCTTCTCGGCGTTTGCGCTTACTGCCTGGATAAAAGTTATCCAAGTCAGCAAAAGTAGATTCAATAAAGTCTTCGGCCATATTAAACTATAAAAGCGTAACTAACCTTAGATGGGAACATAGCGTCAATATCATCTTCTGTTAGTTCACCGCGGTAAAACGAAGCCATAATCTCTGCTTCATCTAACGTAGGAACCATCTTGATACAACGCTCTGTTAAACCTTTTTCTTGAATAATTTTTTCTGCTATATCCATGTCAAGGTTTTTACTAACTTTTCGTTGATGAGTAATTTTATCAACACCCGTGACTTTGTCGTCTACCTCAAGGACAATGTGACCTTTTGAGTCAACCTCGCCGTATTCTTTAAGTAGGTCAACAAGACGAGTTTTGATATCTTTTTGACGGTTTGTAAGGAGATTAATTTCATCCTTAAGCGACACGTACTGTTGGACGTTACGTGTTAAATCTTCTTTGTTTATAGACATATCCAACCCCTTTCGAGGTCAAAGATAGTCGAAGATTTATTTAGCTGTCAAGCGGGGTTAGGTAATCCTCAAGAGCTTTAATTATGATGCTGGTCACAGTGACTTTCTCAAGGGCAGCCTTTTTCTGAACCGCAGTCCAGAGGTCATCTGGGACGCGGATAGTACGCGTAGGGGTCTTAGGTGCGTTAGGCATTTGAAAATTATACCGAAGATAGTCGAAGGAACCCGCTTAAACTGCCAACGCTCATATCTACCCCACCGTCTTCATTTATGCCTTTTCCGTCAATAACGGCGCTGGCTACGGCGTTTTTATGCTGCAACATCTCATGCTGCCTAACCTCAATAGAACCAGCCACTAAAAGGTCTTGTACAACAATGGTCGCCCATTTTGATGAGGCTCTCATAATACGCCCGTTTCGTTGAGTTGCAGAACCTGCAGACCAAGGTAAATCATAATTGATAAGGAGATTGGCAGCGGGCAAGTCAACACCGTAACCACCAGCGTCAGAAGATATAAAGACGCGAATGTCAGGTAACGTGTTAAAGGCAATTTTGTTCTCCTCTTTAGTTTTAGCATCAATACGTCCTGAATAAGTAACGCATATATCTGGTCCTAAGGCGGTAGAAATCTTTTCAAGCATATCTACGTAAGTAGCAAATATAACTACTTTGTTTTCTTCGTTTTCATCAAGAAAATCTTTAACATAGTTAATTAGCAGGTCAAACTTTTGACTGTTGGTTACTCCGTCTAAGGCGCCATCTTTGACTATTTCGTAAGCGTATTTTGACCCTGTGCCTGTCATCATGTCGTAATTAGACGCACTGGTGCGAATAAGGTCTGGGTGAGAGCACAACATTTTTAAACACCCTACTTTGGCCATAATCTTTCCTCTAAGCTCATCCATCTCTCCGCCACGTTGAGACTCAAGCCCGTAGTGAGCAAAAATATTAAAGTTAGAGCCAAATAGGTTTTGAGCTTCATCTAAATCGTCTAACAAGTCTTGCAAAATTTTGTTGTATAACTTAGCTGAACTTCTATCTAAAGTAATAGTAATTGGTTCTTTGTGGATAGCATCTGGCAGATGAGGAGCAACGTCTGGGTCTTTTTGTGACTTACGTACGCAGGCCTCTTTTAGTTTCTCGTGCAAGGTAGGCAGATTGCGGTATCGGTCTACCCCACCCCAGTTGTTGCGGACAATAAAAGCTTTATCAAATATATCAAAACGCCCAAGCAACTGGTCGTCTACAAACTGCATAATGCTAAACAACTCTTCTGGCTTTCCGTTTTCAATCGGGGTTCCGGTAAGAGCAAACTTAAACGGAGCATTAGATAAACGCTTTGTGTGTTTAGACCGTTTAGACTTAAAAGATTTAATTGCAGTTGCTTCGTCAAGAACAACAAAACCTCTAGGTAATTTTTTAACTAAATCCCAGTCGTTAACAACCTGTTCATAGTTCATAATGATGTAGTCAACCCCTGAGTTAACCCAGTCCATAGCCTCTTCGTATTGCTTCTCACGCTTTGCTTTAATCCCGTCAATAACTAAAGACTTTGAGGTGCCCTCTGTAAACTTTTCAATCTGGTTCTGCCATTGGTATTTAATACTGCTTAGGCATACAACAAGGCCTGGTTCTTTAATCTTGTTTTTATCCATCAACCGCTCAATAGCAGCAATAGTAAGCACGGTCTTACCTAGACCTAAGTCATAGGCCACCAAAACCTTTTGACGTTTACACATAAGGTTAACGGCATCAGGTTGATACGGAAGAAGCTTACCTTTAAAGGTCATCTATACCCTTGCATTCTTGTGCTAATTAAAAGTTTAAGGTCATTAATAGTTCCACTATTAACAAAAATTTGGTCAACTTTTTCTCCGTCCATAGCAGACTCGGATACATGAGCATTTACTGCGTTAATACCAATACGTTTAATACGCCATATTTGAGCGCCCTCATTTAAACGAATAGCCTCAGCTTCGTTTGGAAATCTAACATCAGTAATAACATAATTATCAGAAGCGTCTACATCTTTAAGCGCTTGCTGTACCCAAAACATATCGCCAAAAAGTTTTCTAGCGCCAAGACCTAAGTCTTGAAGAAGGCGCCTAGCCTCAGGGTAATCTACTTTTACTTTATCCCACCCGTACACATCAACCAGCCCTTGAACGCGGTAACCTTCTTTTAACATTGGGTTAGTCTCATATAACAAGGTACGTATGGGGTCGGCAAAAGCAATCCGTTGGTAACCGTACTTTTCTACAAGTATGTTTGCAACGGTATCTTTACCTGACTGGGCGTAGCCAGTTAAGCCAATAATCAAAACTCAATCCCAACCCAAAAAAACACAAGGTCTATATCCATGTGGTATTTGTCAATATTAAACCCAATACCAAACCGCTTAAATGAGTACCCGAAGCTAAGCCAAAACTTTCCAACGTTAATTTCTTTATGCATATCCCAAAGCCTTCTCTCCGTGTAGTGAGTGACGAGCAGTTTCTATTCCTAAAAATATCTCATCTTTACTCATACCGCCAATGTCTTTGACATCTACGTGGTCATAGTTAAAAAATCTAGCTTCAAAGCCAAGGCGCAAACTCCAGCCTAAGAGAGCCTTAGACGACTCCCTACCAGCCTTGTCGTTGTCCATAGCGAATATGACGCTCTCAGCCCCTCTAATGAGGTTTACCTGACTCTTGGACACTGCTGACCCGTAGGTAGAAACGCCCCCCATAAGCCCTACGGAGGCCATACGGGCCACGTCCAGCGGAGATTCGACCACTACCATGGGACCAATGGTGTATTGCCCGTATCCAAATAGGGTGAGGCTTTTATTAACCCCTGTCGGATAGTTCCGAAAGTACCTATTTGCCCCTTTTTCTTGCCAACCCCAAAGCTTTTGATTTACAGGGTTTCGGATAGGGGTAATCCAACAAGCCTTGCTTGCGTCCCACAAAATGCCATAATAACGTGCCGCGTTACTAGTTAGTCCACGAAAGCGCAAAGCCTCTTCTGGTGGCTCAACAAAAGCAGCAAGGTTGGCTTCTGATATATCGCTAACCTCTTCAAAAATTGTTTTTTTCTTTACGGCTCTATCTAAAGCCTTACCCAAGTCAACTCCAGTATCAATCCACGCCTTGGCCGATTCGTAATCAATTCCTTGTACGTACTCAATTAAGGAAGTAACGCTCCCCTTAAACCCGCAAGAAAAACAAATGTGTGCGCCAGTATCAGAGTTAATCCACCAAGAAGGGTTGTGGTCTTCGTTACCTGTGCGCTTTAGGTGCGCTGGACAATGCCCGTTAATCTCAGAGCCACGAATGTTGTAGTACTCAATGCCCAACCGGTCAAGCAGGTCTTCCATATCTTCAACGGTCATAGTCCACCTTCTTGTGCTTAACCTTGCGTGTGTAAGCCTTTTTGCTTTTCATAGGCTGAGCAGCATTTGAACGGCGAAGTTCAAGTACGCGTTTAATACGAGCTAAGTTTGGAAATTTCATAGGTCGGTAGCATCCATTTCACGGAATCGTCCCTCCGACCACTGCCACTCAAGAGTTACTTCGGCAGGTCCAGAGTTACGGCTTGCTACAACCTTTAACAAACGTGTGTCTTCAACAGCCTCATCTTCACGCTGTAGGCCCAAAATAATGTCGGCGTCTTGGAAAAAAGAGGATGAGTAACCGATTGAATCTGCAGTCACATTACCTTTCTTCATCTTCCAAGTAAGAACCTGAGTAGAGATAACAATAGGCTTGTTAAACCGCTGAGCCAACTTCTTTAGCCCACGAGTGATGTTAGTCAAAGCCTGTGGAGTATTAGCCTCACCAGACTGCTCGTCAATCATAAGGTAAACACCGTCAATAAAAACAATGTCTGGTTGCAGTGTTTGAATCTTTGCCGCAATACCGGAAACGGTTGAACCAGCTGCAGAGTCCACTAGCCAAAACTTATGGTCAACGTTCTCAAGGTTTTCCAAAATCTTTTTGTATCGAGACTCTTCTTCTGAAGTCAACGTTCCAGTCATCAAACGTTGGTGAGAAATGAGGGCACGCATTGAGTCATAGCGAGTCTCTTGCTCCATGTTGCTCATCTCAAACGACTGGAACATAGGAACTTTTTTCTGCTCTCGGTGGATGTTCAAAGCAATCTGCAAAGCAAGAGTTGACTTACCAGTCTTTGGTGGAGCAATTACAACAATCAACTGACCATTTTGTAACCCACTAGTTGCTCTATCAATAGTAGGAAACCCAGTTGGGTATCCGCGTAAACCGTTAGGCAAGTTTTTACGCTCTTGGTAATCTTCCCAACGACGCATAGGTTCGTTAGTTAAATCAAGGTCGCTAGTTCCGCTTAGACCATCATCATCAATTTTTATAAGCCCGCGTTGTAATCGTAGTAACGCTTCTTCATGGTCCGAACGCTTATCAATAGATTCAATAGCGTCACGAAGCATATTTACAGTTGCGAACTTACGTCGTGCTTCAACAACTGCATCTAGTAAATAATCAAGGCTGTCTTCTGACTGAGCAAATTCATAAGTTGGGTAGTTGTCCTTAAGAATCTCAAGGCTTGGGCACTCACCGTACTTTGAGAAGTGGTCACGGACTTTAGTCCAAACGCGCTTGTCGTCTTCGTCTGCAAACCAATTAGCGTTTACATTACGCATAAACAAAGGAGTTAAGTTCTTTTCAAGAACCGCTTTACTAAGAAGCTTCTTTTCATTGTTCATTGAAGTAAGTCCATTCCCCAGCTTCCGTAGCGCAATAATCTATCAGGCCTATCCATAACACCAACAACATCTGGTCTGTATGGTAACTCTGCTATTAAGTGGTCGATAGAAGAGTAGACCGTAGCATAGCGAAAGGGGTTAGTGCCAATTTTTTCAAGGTGCTCAATTAAGTTGTTTAATTCATCCTCGGTCATATCAAAGGACACAAGCTCGTAAGTGTATTCGCTTCTCGTAGCCCATAAATAAATACGACTTAATATTTGAGAATTAAAAGTATATTTTTTTTCAATCTTAGGGATTATTTTAAAAACTTTTTTGACAGAGGTTTCCCAATTAAGTATACCGTCTGTTGTAACAAGCACCCGCCTAGTAAATGCGTTGCTTATATCCCCCTTGTACATGTTTAATAAACCTCTATTTTTCCAAATCTAATAATGAACTCTCTAAACGCATCTGTAGATTCTTGAGCTTTGTCAGCTTCTTCTTTAGTTGCTTTTTTAGAAATTTCTAACGGATAAGCGCCACCATTAGTATTAATTCGGGCGTTTACAAATCGAGAGTGCTTGCAACTACTTCGTCCATTAAACCCTGGGCACGAGCAGATTAAGTCTCCGTCTAAAGTACTGCTTACTTCATAGATTGCAGGGCTCGGACTCATAGACTGGCTCAAGAAAACTTGTATAAGTTTTGTTTCTTGGGCTTGCATGTTCTTCTTCCTCATTTCCGTAAATCCCCTTTTGGAGATTTTAGTGCAATAGGCACAAAAGCTTCTCGGGCAAAGCTCTCTGTAGCAGGACCATAAACGGCTCCCCAAGCCTCTAAAGGTATGTTTGAGGTAACGATAGTCGGTAGGCCGTTATTAAACCGAGTTCTAAGGACGTGGTGAAGCATTGTTTTTTGCCAACCAGACCCAGACATATGTTCCTTGCCTACGTCGTCAATAACCAGCACTCGGATGTTGTAGGCATCGTCTACGGACTCCCCAAGGATTCCAGCAAATAAAGACTGCTCTTCATCTGTAGGGTCTTCCATAAGTGCGCCTCTCAAATCAAGTAAGGCGCTAAAAGTTAAAAAGTAACAGGGACGAACAAGTGTCTTGTTTTCCTCAGGAGAAAAAGCCTCGTAAGGAAACCGTCGAAGAATGTCCTGCAAAATTACCAAAGCCAAAGTTGTCTTGCCGTGCCCCGGCTCTCCGTAAAGCATGAGGCCCTGACCACAACTTGTCTGACCTTTAGATTTAATTACTTTGCCGGCCTCAACTGTAGCGACCCACTCTTTAATTATCTCAACATCAGATGAGATAACCCCAGTGCAATCTTTAAACTCCCAACCCTGACGGTTGTAAGGAATTGCTGCAATCTTCACCCATGAACGGCGTCGAAGTTTTAACTCGTCTACGTTAAACATTTCCCCTCAATCTAGCAAGCGCCTTTTCTTTAAGACGAAGCTCTTCATCGCTTTCTTCTGTGGAAATCATAGAACTCTTTGCCTGCAAAACGTAACTTGGAAATCTAGTAACAAACAACTTCCAAAGATGTTCTGCGTCATCGTACTTTTCAAAATCAATACTACTGAAAAACAAATCTAAAATAGCAAGTTCTACAGCGCCATTAGTATCGTGCTTTTTTCTAAGTGACGCAAGAGCTGGGATAAAACGGCTGTTAGTAACCGACCACGGCTTAATGCTCCAAACGCGGTAGATGCGGTCAGCAAACTCGTAACCAACATCTGTGCACGTCCACTTATCGGCAGGAACGGAATGACGGCTCAAACGCTTTTTATGGTTCTTGGCTTTAGCCTCTTCGTACTCAGCCTTCTTAGAGTCCTGAGTCTTCTGACGAGCCTTAAGAACTTCATCGTCGTCAATCGACGATTGCTTTTCAAAAAATTCATAGCCCATGCTATCCACCTCAATGTTAATCGTTTGGAACTCTTCCACCGACTCCGTCGGTGTATCTGGTTTACTTATAAGCGAATTAGCAAATACAGAGTTATTGCTATTCTGCACTACAAGGGGTAACGATAGTTCGGCTGTCAGACGGTCTGAACCCAAGACAGTCAGATAGTTCTTCTTAACAATACTAGCCCCAATTTTCTGGGTCTTCAGCTCAATGTAGCCGAGCTCTCGCAACTCTTTTAGTGCCTTGAGTGCGGAATGTCGCCCAATTTGCCAATGGCCCATTACGGACTCGGCAGATATGTTTAGTCCAGCGTTAGCCTTTACAAGTATGGCTAAAGCAAGTGGCGACAAAGGAATCAATTACTTGTTCTGTTCCATGTCTTCGGTTAACGCGTTTAACTTTTTAGCTAAACGTTCAACAATTAAATTAACAAAACTGTCAATAGCAACGTAGATGTCGTCTACCGCATCCTCGTATTCTTCTTCTTCCTCCTCCTCTTCAACCTCTTCGTCTTCTGGCTCTTCGTAATCTTCTTCCTCTTCTACAACTGGAGTCTTTTCCGTAGAGGCCTCATTAGCGGGCATTACAGGTGTAGAGGAGCGCTTAATCTCATCCGCTGGGGTTATCTTAGACAACCCATCGCAAAGGTCGTAAGAAGCCAAGCCATAGGTTTTACAGACAGCAAGGGCGTCTGCACAATCTGGGTCCTCATCGCTCCAAAGGATAAAAACCTCTGACTCTTTAAATGCTTTAATAGAGTCATCTATAGGGGTTGTAGTCTCAACCATAGTTGCGTGAGAGATGCTGTCTAAAAAAGCACCAGCGTTTGCGTAAACAATTACATCAATCTTTTGTTGTTTAGCTTGCTGCGCGGCCCATACCTGACCCTGACTAGGTTTTGAAGTAAATGAAAGAACTAGGGCTTTTGGGTCGCCGTTTGCGTAGTAATGGTCGGACATCAGGGCTTCAACATTTGCTCTGCTCGTCGCGCCACTACCTGTCAGTAATACTGTGTAATCTGCCATGTGGACTCCTTAAGACGGTGGAGTCGCAGACTATACCCGAAGTTCTACTCTGGTCTAGTTGGGCGTATTACGGCTGGTTTAAAGGTTGTCATTCGGTCTGCAGCAACTGTAATAAAAAGGGACAAAAACGCGGAAGATACCGTTAATGCCACAAACAGTCCTATTTTGGACACACCAAGTAACGCAAGCCCACCAGCTGAAAATATTAAAGACGCCAAAGCTTTAAACATCTTTAACTCTACTACCTGGTCAATTACGGCCAAGAAAAACGCAGAAAAACAAGCAGCAACAATAAATTCAAACATGCTTATATTCTACTACGGTTTAGCAAATAACAGCTGGAACTGGCTTCCTAAGGTTAAATAGTTAGGTAAATCGTTTATTAGACGGCCTTGAATAGTCCCACGGTTTTTATAGTAATGGCTTCTAGCAGCGTTGGCGTTAGTGTCACCGTTCTCCCAAATTAAGTTTGTTAAAGAGGTAACCCCAGTAGCCCCGTCAAAATAAGAGTTTACGTAGGCACTGGCTTCAAACAAGGCTTCATCTAAGACTAAGTACAAACTTGTACTTGTTGTTGGGTACTTAACTCTTACAATTGCATACGCGGCATTTGCAGGGCTTGTTGAGGTGACGCTTGGTCGAACAAAAGTAGTTAAATTACCAGTAGTAACCGGCGTTCCAAATTGTTCAGTTCCCATACTCACGGACGGGGCACTGTACAAAGTAATTATGTTGTCAGCTGAGTCATACCACGCAACCGATGCTGTAATTGGATTTGCTGCAGTAGGCGTTGCGTTAAAGTACTTTGCGTAAACACTAAACGTATACGTTGTGTTTGGGAGAATAGTTGTAACGTTTTCTGATTTTATAACCACACTTCCAGAAGCTGTTGGTTTTGCAACTAACGTTTCACCAGACAACGCTGTAGGTGCTGGGCTAAGGGAGGACCCCAGTACCAAAGTTCCGTTAGTTATTCCCCATTGGGTGTTTGTAGTGAAGTTAGGGTTTTTAAGTTCATTAATTCTAGATGCTTTAAAGGTAATTTTAATTAAACGAGAGTCTTCAAAAGTAGTAGCTGAGTTAGCGTTTTCAAACATAGCCGCATCAAAGTAAAAAATTTGACCACTTGTTGCGCTAGCAATACTTATTAAAGGTGTAGCAAACGCAGCATTAACGGGAGCAACTGCGCTAACTGTTGGCCTATTTGCTGTGCCGTTTGCCATTCCAGCAACTGGCAAAGATACTTCTGCGCCAAAAGCACTTGTAGACAAATAATTTCCACCTAAGTCGTGCCACTTAATAGCTACTTTAGCGTTTCTTGCAGTTGCTGCAGACACACCAAAAATACTAAAGGTGTAGTTGCCCCCAGCAACTCCAATTGATGCAGGAATACCGTCAGGTGGCGGTGTGGTTGTGACTCCTTGAGAAGAGCCTGCAGCGGCACTTGCAATTTTAAACTCATAACCATTTGATGAGTAAACTGTTGCGTTTGATAAGTTAAACGCTGATGTGGAGAGACCGGTAATTGTTACTTTATCTCCATTTACAAAATTGTTTCCGGTTGTGTAATAGGTTACATAAGTACCGTTTCTAGATACACCAATAATGTTTGCAGATTTTACTGGAATCCCGTTTGTTGCTTTAGGGGATGGGTAATATCCACAATCTAAAGTAATAGTTCCTGTAGTTGTTGTAGTTACTTTTAACAGGTATTTTTGTAAATTAGGAAAACTTGCCGGCAAATCATCGTCACCTCTGTAGGCAATAAGAAGCCCAGACCCACCGGGCGCTCCCACTACCCCAGACTGTTGCTGAGCTAAAGTTGCGGTACTAGAAACCCATGCCCCTACGCTTTGTTCAAACGAAGAGTCGTTTATGTCTAACATTAAATTTTTTCCAAGCGTAGCTTCTAGGTCCCAACCTGTGTAAGACTTTAGGTAGGTTATTAGACCCGAGTATGAGCCTTTATTTTTATAAATTTTTATGGCGTTTCTTAATAGAACTCTAGACTGCTGTAGTCCAATTTCAGGTTCAAATTTTAAACCAAACTGCTGCATCATAGGCGCGATATATCGACCATCAACGTAAGTTGTATCTCCTGAGTACATTAAGTTTGTAGCAAGAGTTTTTTCTAGGTCGTATTCAAAAGCAAAAATACTTAAAAGGCTTCTTAAGTCTTCGTTCTCTCGACTGTTGGTGTAGTCGTAGATAGTTGTACCGCTAGCGGGGTTTGAAATTACTAGGTCTGTATTACGGTAAACAATAGGGAGGTAACTCCACATTCTGTCAAGTGTGTTAAAGTTTTTTACCGAAACTCCGTAAGCATTTCCTGCTCTAACCCAATCAGTTACATTTGCAGGTAAAAGAAAAATAGAATAGTAGTAGGTTCTTCCTTGTTCTAAGTTAGAGTCTTCAAAATACTCTTCAAAACTTACGTTGTCTTTTTCAATAAGAAGTGTACCGTCGTCAGGGTCTACCGGAAATCCGTATTTATTTCTTACTAGTCTAAACTTAGTCCAAGCACCCGTTGGAGTATTCCATATTACGTTAATAGTCCCATATGCTTTTGGGACAGTGTAAAACGGGGCAGCACTGAACTGCACAAGAGCGGCGTTACCGTAACGTACTCCTGTGCCGTAAAAATCAACTCCATAACGACCCATTTTAAATTACCATTTCTCTAACGGACAAGCGGCAAGTTTTAATTTTGTTTTTACAGCCATAAAACAACCACACTCTTTGCATTGTTTAGTTAGCTTAATTAACTTTGGACATCCGTTACAGATTTCCATACGTTTATCTGCTGTATCTTCATCAATGTATTCAGTGTGAGGGTTTAACAGGTCCCAAGGGCGTGTATCTCCCAGTTTGGCTTTGTATTCATCCCATTTACTCATTACTCCATCTCCCCAGGGATAATGAAGTCTCCATCAACATAGCGCCAACCTTCTCCAAGTATTTGGTAATGCTTATGAATAGAGGGGTCAATTTTAATAATAAAAGGGTCTGACAATAAAACCGCGTAAAGCATTTCATCGCAAGTTAGCTCAGTAATTTGATTGTTTTTTGAAGTAATCTTTACACAAAATGACCCGTCTGTTGTAGCAACCTCTTTAAAAGAAGTTGCAGTTAATAACGTTTCAGAAAAGAAAGAATCAAAGACTAGACTCTTTACAATTTCTCCGTCTATTACACAGACAAGCCAGTCTGAGGTAAGCCCGTTTGGGACACGTTGTGCTTTTATTCCTGGCATTTTCCAGTCAATATCGGCGTAATTTAATTTCATATATTTATCCTAGCACTCTGTTGGACAGCATCTAGTTCTGACACCGGCTGGGTCATTGTTAGCGTCGCAGTCCCCAACGCCGTAGCATTGAAAGTAATTAGAACTTGCTGAGTTATAGACATCGTAGTCAGTGCAGCGATATTTTAACCCTTGGCTACAACAGCTTAAGTTTCCGGTACAGGTAGCGCCCGCAGTGGATTGGCAAGAGGGGTATATTCCAGTGTTGTTATACGAACAAGCAATACTGTAACCAGAACCTGATTGTGTTTGGTTGTTAGTACTTCCGCCGTTGTAAGAACAATTTCCCACACCAGCACATTGCGAACTTGTAGTGCAATAATATCGATATGGAGTAGCTACAGGAGCTGCCGCAGAGGCACTTCCGCTTCCTCCAGAGCCAGCGCTGTTTGATGCGTAAACTGTTATCGTTGAGTCCCCAGCATTGCTTGCTGAAGTACCTGATGTGGAGTTGTACCCATACCCAGAAAAACTGTAGTAATAAGTAAAAGGCGCGGTTCCACTAGGAGCAGACCAACTAAAATTAGACTGTCCTCCCGAGTAAGACCCAGAAACAAGCCCAGACATACTTCCTGGGGCGATTACAACAGGCGGCCTTGTAACAGAAGCGCTTCCAGTTCCTCCATCGCCCGCACTATTTGATGCATAAACTGTTATTGTCTGTGAGTCTGCATATACTGAATACGATGTACTGCTTGTGCTTGTATACCCATATCCAAGACTGTAGTAATAAGTAAAGGGAGCAGTACCTGTTGGCGGTGACCAGTTAAAAGTAACTAACCCGTTGCTCCAAGAGCCGGAAACAAGTCCAGACATACTTCCCGGAGGTGTTACTTGAGCCGGTCTTTGCACGTAAGTACTTCCGGTCCCTCCAGAACCTGCGCTATTTGATGCGAAAACTGTTATGGGTAACGCATCTGCGGTGAATGATACTGATGTATTGTTTGTGCTGACGTAGTCAGACCCAGTACTATAGTAATAAGTAAAGGGAGCAGTACCAGTTGGTGCCGACCAATTAAAAGTAATTACTCCGTTGTTCCAGGAACCAGAAACAAGTCCAGACATACTTCCTGGCGGGTTTACTGCTGGAGGCTCAGCTCCAGTAGTTACGGTGTTAGACGTCATAGTTCCACTACCGTTGCCGTTACTTGCTGTAACAGTTACATAGTAAGAGGTTGAATAACTAGCGCCAAAACTCCAAGAAGTAACGGAAGTAGGTTGAGAACCGCTAGTAGCTATGTAAGTGTAATCGGACCTGTATAAATTATATTCATAAGACGTTGGAGTAGTTCCAGCTCCCCATGAACCTGAGTTTGAGGTTACTGTGTTTCCGCTTGCACTAGCTACTGGCGTAGCGCTTCCAATAGGTCCTGAAGGTGCAACATAAATGTAAGGAGTAGCGGCGTTTGACGCCCCGCTTGCTGCAGCTGAACCATTTGCATTAGATGCAACAACGGTAAAGGTATACGCAGTTCCATTTGTTAACCCAGCAACAGAGATAGGAGAACTGGAGCTTGAACCAGTTAACCCTCCAGGGCTAGATGTTGCTGTGTACGTAACAGTTTTTCCGCCAGTACCGTTTGCAGTAAACCCTACAGAGACTGTGCCAGAAGCTCCAGTAGCAGTAGCAGTACCAATAGTTACGGGTTGCGGAATAGTGGTGGCAAAAACAGAGCCGCTAGTAATAGCAGGCCCTGTTCCAATAGAGTTTGTGGCGGTTACGTTATACGTGTAACTAGTACTAGAAGACAGCCCAGTAATTGTTAAGGGAGAAGAAGCGCCACTTGCAGTTAATCCACCTGGACTAGACGTAATTGCGTAGCCTGTTACTGGAAGTCCTCCATCGTGTACAGGCGCTGTGAAGGAGATAGTTGCACTGGCGTTGTTGTACGCCCGAGCAGTTCCTACATCAACACCAGATACAGAAGCAGGGGCGTAAGGAACTTCCCTGCTTGAAGAAGAAACAATTCCAGAAATAGCCATCAGCTTGTACTCAAGTCTCCAACTAGTACAAATGACTGTGAAGTATTTAGCTTAATAAGTGTTGCAGATGAGTTTGTAGCGCGTAAGAATAGACCAGGCGCCCCAACTACAGACGCAGAACCAGCAGCTACAACTTGAACCGTTCCAGCTCCTTTACGAAGAATGTGCAATTGCGCTCCTTGCGGAAACGCTACTGATGAGTTATCTGGAACAGTAATAGTTACTGCTGATGCACTATCTACAACAATCATTGCATTTTTATCAGTAAGAGCAAGAGTGTAGTTTGCTGTTTTGTTTGAAATAGTTAGGTCAGCCATAGTAACTCCGCCAGAAAAATTACCTGCGGAGTCAATGTAAGACAGCACAGTTCCCGAAGAGTTTTGCCACTCAAGTAGGTTAGCTGATTGAGAGGCGGCTCCCTTTAAGATAAGAGGCTTAGTAGTTGCCAACCCAGCAGTAATAATGTTTCCTGTATCACCGGCTTTTTTAATGTATTGAGTGTGAGTATCAGAGACAATACCTGTTTCAAGGTTTGCCAAACGAGCAGATACAGTTAAAAACGGGTTAGAGGCGGCATTAAACGTTCCACCAGAAGAAGGTGTTGTAGAAATATTTGGGTTTATGCCCAAAATAGTTTCAATAGCAATAACCTCATCTTGCAAAAGGTTTGGGTGAGACGCGTCAATAACGTCTACAACGTTTACCTTTGTAGAGTACGAGGCGATACTGGCTGGGTAGGTTGCTGTCATGTTTTTTCCTTAGCTCGTGATTCCGCCGGAAGCGTTGATAGTGATGGTTCCTTCTTCTGGTATCTCATTTATAGCGCATACAACGTCTGCAACAGAGAATACTTGCATTCCAACTAGGCGTGCAGTTCCTGAAGCAGCTGTTGAAGCCACTACAGTATTTCCAAGCCGTGCATACGTAAATGTGGTTGGGGTAGTGTCTAGTATTTGGTAAGTACCGTTAAAGTTAACATCTAACCCAGAAACAGTTACATACTTTTCGGCTTGAAACCCGTGATTAGTAGAAGTAGTAATTGTTGCAATTTCACCGCTTAGTTCTTTGTTTGTAATAGTCCATGAAGAAGTAACTGCAGCAGAAACAACATCTGTTGCTGTTTTACTATAGGTAAAGGTAGTTGTAGTTGGAACGCTTAAAACGACATAAGTTCCATTAAACGTTGTATCTACATTTGTAATGCTGACTGTTTGACCAACCGCTAGACCATGTGCTGACGCAGTTGTAAGGGTAGCAACATTTGAGGTTAAAGCTTTGTTTGTAATTGAAGAAAATTGCTGTGCGTCACGTCGACGAAGGACGTTAAATTGCGAGTAGTCAACCCCCGGTACATTTGCAATAATTCTCATCAAATACTGCAGGCTTATGCGGTCTGAAAACAACACGTTATCAAACGTTAAGATTTCTGCTAAAGCTGCCAAGACCGCGCTTTTAACGTTAAGTTGACGATATTGCGGCAAAACTGTTAAATCTAAAGTAATATCAACAGGAACATAAGAAGGAGGAGCAATAGTTAGTGAAGTGTTTGCTGGTGCCTTACCTTGCAAATAAGTTGCAACAATGTTTTTAAGCACGTTGAAAGTATAAGTAGGAGTTACGTTGTCTACTTCAACTCCGCGGTTTCCAAATAAAGCCATGTATAAGACTACGCTGCTGTACGTCTCAGCTTTTGAGTTTGCTTTTGCAACTCCAGAAACCTGTAAAGCTAACGAAGAGTAATCATTTAAAGAAACTGCTCTGTTTAATGACTTAAGGCTAATAGGAGCATTAACTTTAATAGAATCTGTTGTTTCAGCGCTTGCTCCACCGCCTGCAGCTGCTGGGTTTGTAACGCTAAGACCAGACTCGTTTATGTTTAATAGCTCTGTGATGGAACCAGCAGTAACGTTGCCTTCTACGCCCCCACCTACTCTATAAGTAGCTCTAATAACTTTTCCTAAAGGAGGTATTTTTCCACCAATATTGTCGCCAAATTGAATAAAAGATATGTCATCGGCGTCAGTAAATACCGTAAACGCGGGAGCGCTTCCCGGAAAATCAATAAGGTATTGAGTTCGTTCATATGAAACATAATCAACTGTTACAGCAACTGTAGATTCAATTACTGGGTAGGTTTTTAGTTGGTAAACTTGATTAGCTTCTCCAGTAGAACTATAAGTAACAATTTCTTCGGTAACAGTAACCCCTTGAGTTGCAAAAACGTCTGCTTGACCAGGTTTAGCTCCACCAAGTCCTGTAATAGTTCCTGTTGTAGCCGCACTAGCCACAGTTGATGAGCCAATTACAACCGTTAAAGTAGTTGCGCTAGGTACAGTTAAAACTGTTGCAGTTCCAGTTACGGCCGCAAATGGGGACACAGTATTTGTAAAAGTAACAGACTGACCCACATAAAAAATGTGAGCTGCTGAAGTAGTTACGGTTACAGTGCCGCTAGATATAGCTAAATTTGAAATTGTAGAGGTTGTTGTAGAGGCTGGAACCGTAATAGTTTCGTCAGTTTCAAATACAACTTGAGATGACACACCGTTAAGGGAGGCTGTAGCGCTAACCTGTGTCAATGCTGGAACCTCAATAGGGGCAGCAGAAGTGTTACTAAATGTAAGGTTTACGTATGAAGGGCTACTCTGCGTAGGTTGGTAGTCTAGAAGAGCAGCTTGGCGCAAAATACTAGAACGTTTTGTAGCAGTTGAAATAAACGCTTCATTTGCGCTTCGGTCAATATAATATGACTGCAAGTCTCCCAGATAAGCTTGAAGTTGAATTAACGCATTACCAAAGTCTGTAGAGTCTTTATAGCTCTTCCACTGAGGAGCATAGGTAGGTACCAGTAGGTATAGGTCATCGCGGATAGACAAAAAGTCTCGTGAGGTGTAATCCACTTGCGGTACAAAGTTTTGGTCAGCCACTGGTTACCTCGTTAATAATATCGCCAAATCGGGTGAAAGTTGCAGTTCTTATTCTAACGGAATCTTGGACCCCAGTAACGTCAGCGTAGTAAATTTCTAGGTCAAAATACCCGGTGTTGTTGTCTAAAACTGCGGTCAAGTCATTAAACATCAATGTAGGGAACCATTTTGAAAACGCCTCAGATATAGTCGTTCTACACATTTCTAGTGCCGACTGTTCATTTTCAAAAACTGCTTTTGGGACAAGGGTTCCATAGTTAGGAAGCATTACCCGCTCTCCTAAGCTGGTGAGTATTACCAAAATAATTCGGTCTCTCCATATTTTTCTTTGGTCGGAGGTATGCTCAACAAGCCCTGTGGCGTTAAATTTAAACGGCCAAATTATCGCTGATTCTGCCATTACAGTACTCCCATCCAGACTGGAAAATTAGGGTCTCCGCCTACAAACATTACCCAAACAACGGCGTTTCTAGCGGGTGTGCTTTCATTTGCGGCTACAGGAGTTCCGTTTGAAACCCCAGGTGCTCGGCATGGCAAAGCCCAATTAGATACAGCTTCCCCAGTTATTTGCGGAACAGTTAGTTTAATGCGGCTTCTACGCTCTGGGTCGTCAATGTCTACGCATTTTCCAGGGTAAATGCCATAAAAACGTCGGTCGTAGTCTTCAGAGGACACCTAAAGCACCTAACCTTTCACTTGCCGCTTGCGTTCTATATGAGTTTCGTTCTACACGCCGTAAATCCCTGTTACCTCTAGCAACCCATTTTACAATCGTGGTTTCTTCAGAGGTTAAGGGAGTTCGGTTTAATGTTTTTGAAATAGAACGAGGAGAGGAAGACAGCTTACCCAGGTTAGCCACGGATAACCCTGTAAACCCATTTAACTTGTCTTGGCTTTGGCCAATAATAATTTTACGAACTTCTGGGGTTGGACGAGCCAATAAAGTGGTTCCATCTTTCCATCGGTTTCCTTTTCCTAAAGAGTCAAGGCCAAGTATAAGTTTAGTTGTGTATCGTAAGGTTTCAATTACATGTTCGGCCTCTAAAATTATCCAGTATCCCTCGTAAGACTCCCCAATACCGGACAAATAAATAGGCATTCCTGGTCGTAAAGAGGCGTTTCCTAGAACTTCAGCTGTTGCTCTGTAAGGAAACATAGTTAAAATGTCTGCAGATTCAGACTCATAGCTAGCTGAGGCGTAGTCTAGAGCTACAACATCAGTATTAAACCGGTCAAAAAACTCTTCTGTTCTGTTTTGTCGTACAGTTACATCTCTAGTTTGTTTAGTTACTGCAAAGTTTGTGTTGGCACCTGTAGTTAAATCAATGCCAGAAATAGCTGTTGCGGATTTAGAGCCTTCTTCCCAATGTAAAGTTTCTCCAATAATAGGGTTAAAAGAGTAAAGCGTACTTCCCTCCGGGTCATTAGCGTTACGCATTTCAAAAATATTTGCTTGAGCCTTATATGTTGTAAAATCTTCATCCAAAGGTTCAAAATAAATTGAAGTGTTTTCAGTACGTAACGAATAACCACATTGTTTAGCTAAACGTACCATCATTAACCAATCACTAATTCCCGCTTGAGCAATTTGAGGATACACTCTAGGGTGGTCAACAACTGAGTAAGAAAACTCGTTTCTTTCCGCAATTTCTTTAACTACAGCAGAAGCAGTCATATTTTTGTATATTCTTTGAGAAGATTGTTTTAAAACATACGACGCTCCAATTAAAACTACCTTTACGTGGTCAGCTCCAGGAGTTTTTACCGGCTCAAGATGGTGAACATACCCATAAAATGTTCGTTCACTATTTGGTTCTTGGTACAAAACATCTACAGGAATTCCTGGCTTTATTAAATCAAAAACAGGTTCCCACTCGTTAAAAGTAAGATAAGCAATTTCATGCTTATATTTTTCTTGAACAAGGCGAAAAGAACTAAGTCTAGAAGGCGCCTCGTCAATCCCGTTAAATTTAATGCTAATAAATTTAAGCACGACGAGGTACCCTAATAACTGTTCCGGGAGTGATGTTTAAAACATCTTCAATTTCTGGATTTGCTTCCGCAATAACCCACCAAGAGTAAGGACTTCTGTAATTACTCTGAGCTATATTGTCTAACCTATCCCCATCTTGCCAAACATAGTCTGACCAGCTTAAAGTACCAAGCTCACCAAAATCGTAAGTTACTACAGATGTTATGTTTCCGTCCTCTACAACAGAAATGTAATAAATATAGGAATCGTTGTACCTTGAGTTTCTTAAGACAGTCATTACGCACCCTCTGCCAATCCAACAGAAGCCATAAGGTTTGCTGTAATTTGTATTTGACTTCTAATAGGTTTCATATCAGTAGTAAATTGTAAATGGTTTACGGAAATACCGTTAATATACCCAAGGTAATTTAATGGACCAATTTCAATTTTTACTAGGGTTGCAGACAAAAATCCAATATCTGAAGTAACACGGCCAAGGGAGTTTTTCCATCCGCCTGACATGTAATTAGCGTTTGGACCATTGATAGTTTGATATAAGAATTCAATATCGTGCAAAGTACCTAACTCGTATAGCTCTCTAAGTTGTTTTGTCATCATCTCTGGGGTAGCTATACCTAACTTATGTGGAGTGTAAAATTTAGAAAAATTTTCTCTCCACTGTTTTTCTCTGTCTTTTCCTTGTGCAGGGTCCCATTGTTTTGGGCCTTTATGAGCAAAACAAGCAAAGTCATTAATACGATTAACTTCAAGGTTTAACATAATTGTCTCTTGACCAGGAAACGCGCCAGCAACTCCAACAAATCGGTCTTGCATAGATGGGGTTACGTCTGGGTTTAGGCTTACTGATGTACCAAAACTGTCTGGGTTCCATAGGAATTGAAAGCCCATTTGACGCGCATCAGCGCTTGGCTTAGACCCGTTTCCAGTATATTTAGTATCAGATGCAGTGGCGTACCAAACAATTCTTCCACGACGCATTGCATTCTTTGGACTAGTATTTGGATTAGTTCCGACTACGTTTGCTTTTGTAGCAGAATTTCCTTTGTCTTGGGCGCTACCAGGAGAAACAATATTTTTTTTAAAATCTCTATGGTCTACAGTAGATGGGGCAATAGGCAAACTCCACTCATGCGGAGATAAGTTAAACGTGTAGTTGGCTAAATTAATAGGTGGAGAAAAATCATCTTTATTTGCCCTAGCTAGTTTGTCAGCAATATTAAAAGGATTATTTTTGTCAAAAAATTTTCCAATACTGTCTAAAATAGAAATGCCAACACCGCCACCGGCTGCCGCGGTTGAAGATTTTGGGTTAAAAGTTACTGCCGAAGCAATAGCTCCTCCAATTCTAGAAGTAAAATAATTAGAAGCGAATAAAGCCCCGCCTGCCGCAGTAAGAACAGCTCCGGACGCTAATGTGGCAGCTCCACCAGAGGCTACTGTTGTAGACACTTGTTTTACTGCTGTTCCCGTACCAAGAACAGGGTCAACTACTGCGGATACTACTTTTGAAGTGGTTCCACTAGCCCCGTTTAATGAAGCACCTAGCCCAAGAAGTGGCCTACCGCCAGGGGGTACCGCAACAACCTGCTCAGCGTTTACTTTGCGAACAGCTCTAGTTGTTGTGGTAATTGGATAAGAAAGGTTATATGTAGTCCCGTTTGTTGGTAGGTCGCTCATTAGTGTGAAACTGCCTTTCTAATTAAGTTGTCGTAATCAAGAGCCTTTTTAATTTCTGAAGCAAGCTTGTTTTCATCCCAATTTGCAGACCCTTCAACTTTGATAGTAATTCCACCATAGTTGATGTTATAGCCGCCGTTTCCTGAAGCTCCAGAAGCTGATACAGGACCACCCTCAGCTCGAACCCCTAGAACGTCATTCTTAAGTCCTTTACCTAGTTCAGCAACTAGTTTTGCAAACTCAGTCTTACTAAGTGTGCCTTTAAGCGAATTAATAATTCCTTTAAGACCACCTAACGGGCCGCTATCTGTAACAGCGTTAAATACATCGCCTGCAATGTCGGCAGCTTTATTTACTATTGTTCCAGCAGCTTTAGAAATACCTTGTCCTGCTGACCAAATTTTTCCGCGCACGCTGTCGTACCATGGGTCGTCAGTTCTCGGGTGCCCGTAGTGTTTACCCGCAAGACCAGCAGCTTGTGCAGTAGACCAAGCTTTATAAAATGTACGGCCTTGACTTGATATGTCCCAAGCAATTCTTGCGTTAATTTCTGGGTCATATAAATCCCAGTCATTTTTAACTCCGTATTTAGCATAGTTGGCTCTACGACGGTCGCCCTGCCCTCGGTTTCCAGCAATGTCATTTTTCATATTAATTTGGAATAGTCCGTAAGACATGTCTGCGCCCATGAGATTTTCGTTAACTGGTTGGCGACCCGACTCCTTAGAAATAATTCGTATTCCATTTTCAACATCTTCTGGAGTTTTCCAGCCCGCTCTTTTAAGAATAGTCCGCAGTTCATCGTGAGGAATCTGGTCCCCGGCTTTGTATTTTCCTTTGTAATCTTTTTCGTGCATGTGGCGAGTTGGTTTGCCATTATTATTATCAACATTTTCGTGAGTCTCAGACCCATCAGAAAACTTCTTAGTAACTTGACCGCCAGCATGCATAAACCCAGCAAAGTTAAGTTTATGATTTGGGATAATTTGACCGTCTTGTTCAGGAGCAAAAAATTCAGGACCACTTAAGCCCACCATCTTTTGTCCACCACCACCGTGAGGTACGTAAAGTTCTGGGCCTTTTTCTCCAACAATGTATGTATTTCTAGCTGCTGTTTCTCCACCTTCTGCCAAGAACGGGATGCCAGTAAGCATGTCAAGCAGTTCTCCGCCAACTCCGTTACCGACTCCTGTCATTGTGTCAGCAAAGCCTTTTCCACCAGCAAAAAGGTATGCCAGTTGTTCAACGACCGGGATATTAGCTAGTTTTACCATTAAGTTGCTAAAACTACCAGCCATTTTATTTGCGGTTTCAAATCCTTGGACAATTGAATCAGTAAACTGCCCAATCATATTTGATGAGGCGTTGTCTCTTTTTCCTTTAGACTTAATAGCGTCTGGAATAACGCCAGCTGCAGACAACTGCTCTTGACTTCCTAAATCAACTACGCCAGAAGCTTTTGCTAAAAGGCCGTCTTCAATAATTTTTCTAGTCATTGGGTCGTTACCGAAGTACTGCTCAAGTAATGAATCTAGAGCGTTACCTGGTTGCAATGACATGTGTAAGTCGTACTTAGTGATGGCTGACCCGCCACGTTTTTGTTTATTTAATGTTGACCAGAGGTCGTCAATAATTTGTTTTAAATCCCGCATGGTGCCTGTAGCAGCATCTCTAACGTTTACGCCAATAACTTTAAGATAGTTAACGTTACGTGCTGCGTTTAAACCAGTGAGGGCGCTAGCAGCTCCTGTGAATCCAAGTCCAGGAGTTAAGTTAGACGCAAGGGCTAAACTATTTCCAATTCCTGGAATATTTGTTCCTAAAGAGCGAGAGCTATTTAACGCTTCAACTACGTCAGTGGCAGAGGTCTGTACGCCTTTTTGACCAAGGTTAGTAGACATGTTACGAATAGCGTTCTGCTGGTCTTTAAGCTCACCGCCGCCACCCATTCCCGCAAAAGCTGCACGGTTACGGTTGTACTCGTAGTCAAAGCTTTGTTGAACAGTAGGAAGCCCCATGTACGCCATTTTTAAGGGGGCCATTGCTTTACCAAGCAATCCTCCAATAATAGGTATTTGCCCTACATCCGCAAACGGACCTTTTTCCCAACCTTTGTTTGGGTCTGACTCAACAACTCCAGGGTTGATTTTAGGTTGGCTAGGCATCCCATTTGCGCCTTTAGCGCCTGGGTTAACTACTTGAGGCGCTGCAGCGGGCCCACCAGCGTGTGGTTGGGTAGGCATTCCATTTGCGCCAATAACAGGAGGTATGCCTGGGCTAGACATAACAGAGCTACCAGCTCCGTCAGTTGTTCCCTCTTTTCCTATGATAGCCGCAGCATGCTTGGCCTGCCCCTGCATAAATTTTTCAGTGGCTTTTGCGGAGGCCTCAATACCATCGCCATGTTTATCAAGCTTGGCGTAGATATCTACAACAGACTGTAGGTTTTTTAACTTGTCTGTAAATGCCATGTTGCTTCCTCCTTACATTCTGCTTACGGCTCGTGAAAGCCAGTTGTTTCGCTCTCTAAATGAAAGCGCACGAATATCAGACAATGTCCACCCAGTAAATACTCGAGATAGTACTTCGTATTGGTCCATTAAATCTGTGTAGTTAGAAACGAAACAAAGCGCCAATGCTTAGTGGGGTTGGTACAGATTCCCCACATGCCTGACAAGCCTTGCTCACCTCCGAAAGGCGAGGACCCGGGTTGCGGGTACTAATATCGGAAACAAGTTTTTCTCTATCTGAAATGCTTAGTTTTAACGCAGTATTTGGCTTAGCGGGACTTCCATTAATAGCGTTAATCGCTGCAGATAACAACATAGTTGTTAGTTCTGAAGAAGTAGTTGACTCAGGAGCCTCTGTAATACGACGTTGAGTTTTACCTGTAGGTAAAGACACGTTTGCAACATCGCCATTTTTTAGCGTAACGTTCCAAGTTCTATCTCTAATAGGGTCTTCAAGCGTTACGTATCGAACGTCTTCTTTTAGATTAATTGGAAGGATTTGGTCACGAGAACAGATTGGACAAGTAGCAGCGTACTCTATGTCTTCGCCAAAAGTTACACACCTAATTCCAATTAAAATACTGTCTCGGTCTCCTGATAGTAGTTTGTCAAAATCTTCAGTCTCTGGCTCATAGTCACCAATGCTGACAGTTCCTCTAACTAACAACGCAGTTAAAGCCTTTGACCCAGTAGATGATTTAGCAATAACTTCTTCATCCTCTCCTGTTAATTCTCGGACTTCTGCGGTTGTTAATAGTTCGCCATCTGCAGTGATAAACCCACCAGGTAGTTCTACAAGGGGGTTTGACGGAACCACAGTTTCTACTATTTTTTGTGGTTCCGCCATCGCCGCTTGTGCAATACGGTTGAGTTCGTCTTGATTTACAATTTGTTCTGTTGTCACGATAAGTGCTCCTTTAGTTAAGTGTTATCCCTTTGGACCTGTTGATACAGGCTTGCGGGTTGTAGTTGCTGTGGTTGGGTCAACGTGGAATACAGTCAAACCTTCGTGGACAAGTGTCATTGTTTCAAAAAGCAATGAGTTATCTCCAGCGTTAAGGTCTGTAAATGAAAGCTGGTTAATCCACGCGTTATGAAGTTTGAAGCCCATTTTAGCAGTTGCAACATCTGATGGGTTTGTGTCGGGATGGTCCATTACATAGATGATTACATCGCAACGGAAATCCTTACCAGTTGTTGAAAGCCCATCTCCAGCTGCTGCTGCAAAAAGACCACGCATCCATTCAATAGCATTGTCGCTACCAAATAGGGCGCCGTGCTGCATTGCAACTGGCTGAAAGTTAGTCATACCAGGAATCTGGTGCGTGGTGGTGTTGTATCCACCCTCACGATATTGAATGTTTTGGGTTGTAATTGACAAGCCAGAGATTGTATTAAAACCTCCGCTAAACCCAAGGATTTTGTCCGTAAATACGGAACCGTTGTTTGATGACGTTAGAAACTCTGCTTGAAACCGAAACCCGCGTAATGGGTCGGTAGCATGGGTTGACCAACGTTCTATTTTTTTAGGCATTTTTATTTATCTCCTTAGGCTGTCACAGTAACGGTGGCTCCACCGTCAAACTGACCGATTTTGATTACAACGAATTCAGCTGGACGCTGTAGAGCCACGCCAACTTCGATGATGACTTTACCCTCGTCAATTACGGACAGAGTGTTTAGCTCTCCGTCGCACTTAACAAAGTATGCGCTTGATGGGGTATCCCCACGAAGTCCGCCCTGTGTCCAGAAATCTGATAGGAAAGCTGAGACGGTTGCGTTAAGGCTACGCCATAGAACAGCGTCGTTAGGCTCGAACACTGCATACTGAGTAAGGTCTGTAAGAGCCTTACGAAGGTAGATAAGCGTACGACGAACCGGTACGTAACGGTCTACATAACCAGCCTTAATTGTGCGAGAACCCATAACAACAAAACCAGAACCTGGAATGTAACGAATAGGGTTAACTGGAACTGCTGCAGAGTTTAGTGAGTCAAGCTCTGCGTTTGTAAGAGGCGCTACTGCAACAACATCTGATAGACGTGCAGATAATCCTGCAGGCGCCTTAAACACTCCTCGAGAAGAATCTGTTGTTGCAAATAGTCCTGCGATTGCTCCACCAGGATGCGCTAATAAGGTAGCACCTGTAGTTGAAACTGTTGGGTCACCAATAGTTACGTGTGGGTAGTACACAGCTCCAAGAGAGGTTGGTGTGTATGTTAATGAAAGCGCTAACTGTGCAGAGGCGCTTAGAGGTGTTCTTGTACCAGCAGTATAACCTGGGTCAATAATTACAAACACGTCGTCACGTGACTCTGCATAGCTAAGCAAAGACGCAACATCTGTGTTTGTAAAAACTCCAGGAGCGTTTAGAACAAGTGAGTTTAATACGGTGTCAAATGCAGAAACTGCTCCAACAATATTTGTTGAAGTTGGTGATGTTCCAATTGAACCTCCAACTAGTTGTTGAATTGAAACGTTAGATGGTTCGGCGGTTGTTGCTATTGAAGATGCAACAACATAATTTGAACGAGAGTTAATGAAGTTAATTGCGTATCGAGAGTCTGTTGGATTTGTAAAAGTAACGTCTGTAAATGTTTCCACAACAGTTTCAATATCTGGATAAGCAATAACTACATCTTTACGGGATGAAACAGCAGATGAAACAATTGTTACATATACGCTATTTCCCCATTGACCTGGGTTTTTAGCAGTAAGAGAAGCAATTGGGGCTTGACGAGTCCAAGTTGCTGTTGAAGTTGCGCCAGTAGCAGTATTTGCAACTGCAAAGCTAACTCCCGAAGAAATTGCAGTAATTACAGCAGAGGTTAAGTTGTAACCTGCTGTTGTAGCTCCTGTAATTGTTACGACATCGCCAACTGTAAGACCAGTTGTGCTTGATGTAGAAAAAGTCACAGTTCCTGATGAAGCAGCGATTGCTGTAATGCTTCCTGTTGTACTACTTGGTGCTGTGAATGTACGTGTAGCAGAAACGGGTGTTCCAGCAGTTACTCGCTTGATATAGCAGTTTGCGCCGCCGTTATCAAAGAACAATCGAACAGCAGTTGGAAGCATGTTGTTATTAGTTGTTGCGTCAACGCCGTCATTTATCTTAGTTGTTGTGTTCCAAGTTCCGTACTTAGAAGCGTAATCGTTCCAAGAGGTAACAAGGGTTGGTGCAATAGGGCCACGGTCAGATGCGCCAATAAACGCAGCTACAGTTGTTGAGTTTGGCCCTACGGATGGAGCTAATGCGTTGAGGGATTCCTCAACATACACTCCAGGACGAAGGTAAGTTGCCATTTGTATATCTCCTTAGGTTGTTTGGGGTGTGTGCCGAATGTTAGATAGGTCGTAGGTCAGATGGGATGTGGGTTGTTGTTGGGTTTATATTTACTTGCTGTACAAGCTTTGTTGCCTGTTCAGCGTCGTAATGGGTTAGCTCACTCACAACACGTACAATAAAGATGTTGTGAAGCAAGCGCCTTCCCTCCTCAACGGAGTCTCTTTTCAGAAACTCGTCAAGAAACATATGGCGATAGGTAGTTTCAACGCCTGAGTCACTAAGAATTCCAAGCTTTCCGTACTTGCTTGGTAAACGTCGTTGAATTAATTGGGTCATGAGTGCTCTGTCATGACGTGGATGACGGGCAAAAGTACTAATTTGATAAACTAAATCGTAGGTCATTGGGTACTCGTAGCTGTAAACGCTGCTGTTATTTCCCACTACTGTACCTGCGTTGTCTCTGTCGTATATGATTCCTGACATTTGACGCTCTGGAGCAAGGCGAATATCCATCAAGTCAATAGTTATAAACGGAAATTTTTGTTCTCTGAGCTCTACGTCAGGGGTTCCAAACCACACTTGTACTGCGCGGGGGGTAGATGTACCCCCAGCTTTTTCATCAGTGACAGTAAGCCCACTTAGCAGGGCTTTAAGCGCAGCGTCTTCAGCAAGAATAAAACTCATCCTGGTAACCCCCTAGTTAGCATAAAGTCAACTGTAAGGTCAGATAGTGCACCGGAAATCTCATTGTCAATCATCTCTTCTGTTTTTTTAATAAAATGAGATGGAGATTTGCCCAAGGTTCCGTACTCTAAGTCTTGTACCTGTTTATCAAGGTCTGTAGGCCACACAACTTCAATGTACTCAGGAGTTACGTTAAGGCTTACCTTGTCACGAACATTTGAAGGCCACCCAGAAAGCGGGAGCATTAAGTCAAACTTTTTACGCACAATAGGTTCTGCTTTAGTTACAGCAGCTTTAAAATCTAACGGGCTAGCCATGTTAGCGGCCCCTGATAAAACGCGACGCAAGAATTGCGTTAGCGGCGTCTAAAAACCCCTTAATATTGCTATCTACTTTATTGGATGCCCCAGGGATGTTTTGCACAATAACAGTATAAAACTGATTGGCCTGGGCCTTATCAACCTTATGAGGGCTGAGAGGTTGGAAATTAGACATACTAATTCTCCTTAAAATAAACGCAGAACTACTAGCAAAGGTGGAGCTTTAATTCCCGCATGGAATCTCCTCAATGATAAAGCAAAAGGCCCCCTTTCGGGGGCCTAAGCTCTACTTCTTTTTAATCTTTTTTACAATCTTCTTATCCATTTTAGTGTCTTCTTCTTGGGACTTAGGCTTCTTATGCTTCTTGTCCATCGCTTCAAACTTCTTCTTTTGGTCCTTATCTAGGCCCTTAGTAGTTTTGGCGTCTTGCTTCTTATCTTTAGCCTCTGTATATTTACCTGAAAAATTTCCCATAGCTGCCATTACATGCCTCTTTTCTTAACCATTGAAGATTTCTTAGCCTTTGAAGGCGCAGATTTCTTAGCAAACTTTTTGTTTGCCGCTTGAATTGTTTTCATGCCGTGCTTGTTCTTTGGGGCTCCACAGCCGCAGGTGGCACACATTACTTCTTCTTCTTTCGTAGGGCAGCGAAGTCAGAGCCTTCTAGCTTGCCGTCTTTGTCTACATCAAGCTTCTTCTGCTTTGGAGACATCTTTTTTGCAGTCTTTTTTGCAGTCTTCTTGCAACCGCCGTTACAGCCTGCCTTTGAACAACCGCATCCACAACCTTTGCACATTATTTTTTACTCGCTTTCGTTGGTTTAGAGACCTTCTTTTTTCCAGAGCCTGCAGGGACGCAGTTCGGAACTTTTTTGCCGCCCTTCATTTTCATGCCTACTTGTACGTAGCCATCCCAACAAGGGTTTGCATCTTTAGCCATTGTTACTCCTACACTTGTGCGTACGCTAAAAATTGAGCGTCATTAACCAGTTCGTCTGGCATTAACTGTAGTAAGTCTAGCGAAATAATCGTATGGCGTTCGGCTATCTGACCCTGCTGTTGGGTACGAACTGGCCTGTAGACCTGGCCTTGCCAAACAAGGCGGTACTTGTTGGCTATGTCTAAGTTGGTCTTAACCTCTCCTCTGGCGTTAAACAGGGTTGGGCTAGCTAGCCTTAGGTCATCAATGTTTAAGACAATTTTTAAAGAATCGGCGTTGTAGAAACCGCGGTCATTTACAGCAGATGTTCCTTGGTTTATCTTTGCGCTAATAATTTTAAGAATAACTGGACCAGTCCACACACGACCAGCGCCTAGAGGCTCTACATCGTAAATAGGGTCTTTAACAGAGGCCGCAGCGTTATATGCCCACCATTCCCCAGTAGTACCCTTAGGATTAGTTGAGTCGGCGGTTATGCCATCGGCAATTTCGTTTAGCTCAAAATCTGTGCTAAATCTTCCGCCTGGGGTATATGCTCTCATTATTCTATTATAAGGGTCGCCTCTTATTTTAAAGGGGCAACCTCAACCCTTTGGGGCGTTGTTTATATGGCTTAACTCTAAGTGATTTATATTAAAATGCTTTGGAAGCGAGCCAACCCACCGAATAGCTTCCGCCAAGTCTTCTGCAGTTAAAGCATTGTCTTTCTTTTCAGTTTGAGTATCTATCGTCCCAGGACAAACTTCTGTTACCTTAATACCATACTCTGGGAACTCCATACGCATGGTGTCTACTAAAGCCATTTCTCCTCGTTTTGCATTACTGTAGTTTCCGCCACCTCTAAACGGCGTTTTACCGCACAGAGATGTTACAAAGATAATAGTTGCAGACTCTGACTTTTTCATAGCAGGGACAAATAGCTGTGACAAGTACATTGGGCCAGACACATTTATGTCGTAGGCCCGTCTAAAGTTATCCATAGTCTCGTTTATAATATGGGTTGGACCAGCCCCACCCCCAGCATTATTAACTAAAAGGTCTAGGGTTATGTCTTTGTACTGTTCATAAAAGCCTTTTATTGCTTTAGCATCTGTGATATCTAGGCTATATACCTCAACATTATCGGATACCAGCTCGGAAACCTTAGATAAATTTCTTGAAACAGCGATGACTTTATAGCCATTTTCAAACAAGAGTTTGACCGTTGCTAGTCCTACGCCTTTACTTGCTCCAGTTACAATTGCCGTTTTCAATTACATACTCTGATTCTTATTAAGCTCCATGTTGTTATGAATCCAGTGACCAGGTATCATATATTTAAACCCAGACTTTACAACGTGTGCGGTATGAAAATATGGTGGAAATGCTGGAAATATGACAACGCTATTTGCTTTTGGCTTTAGCCCAAAATCAATTGCTTTATTTGCAACAGATATGTCATAGTCTAGGTCTACGGCTGGTGCTGACCCTTTAGAAAACCCGTCAGCGCTAGTCCATCCTCCGTCATAATCTTTTAACTGAAAAGAGATTTCGCCGCCTTCACAATCGTCGTTTAAATACATAACTAAAGAGTATCTTAGAGTTTTATCTCCATCTAGCTGGTCAAAATGCGCTCCCATGCCCATTCCAGTATTGTACTTTTTTATGTTAAACGTTGGAAAAAGTCTTGGCTCATCAAAGTCCCCTAAAGAAGAAGCATAGTCTTTGCAAACGTTGTACATTGCAGTCATAACCGCGTCGTATATATACTTACTTTTTTCTGCTACTTCGGCTGACTGCGGCGAAAAGATTGAACTAAGCTGGCTTATTGCATTAATATCAAACGTCTTTGTTTCTCCATAAATAAAAGAGGTATCGTTAGAAGAGGTCCAAAGGTTCCAAACATTTACCCCAGACTCTGGATATTGCTCAAGGGCATCTAGCTCTTTCCAAACTTTTTTAAAAGTATCAAAATCCTCAATAGCATCAGTATAGTAGTAAGCTTTTGGGTCAAGTATTTCTTTATTCATTTGTTTCCCCTTAGTATCTATTCTTTTTATAATGGTCTTTTTCTTTGATAAAGCCAACAAGAACATATCTTATTGGACCTTCTCCTACGTGCTTAACTCCATGCTCATATTGCTCATTGCCTGGAAAAAATAACATAGTCCCTGGCTTAGGTTTTAACTGGATATCAAGGTTTGGAAAAAATAATTCGCCATCTGCGTAATCATCATTAATGTACACAATCGTAGCGTACTTTATAGATGGGTCTGTCTTTTGGTCAGTGTGAGCTTTTAGCTCTACTCCTGGTTGCATTCTTTGAATTGTTGCAAACCCACTTAACATTAATTCTGGGTCAGCGGTCACTACCATTGACTGTGTTCCATCGTACAGTGGCCTATATATATCATGATGCGCTATGTTAAAGTTTTTGTCTTTCCAATTTTGAGTAATTTCAAATTTACCTTCAGCAACTAAATTGTTTACGTCGTCTCTGCCAAACTTTTGCACGCAAAACTTTTTTAAGTTTGAATGGTACTCCACTTCCCAATCTTCTTGAGAAGTACTATTTATAATGTCCCAAAAGGTATTTATCTGGTCTTGTGATAAAAAGTTTTCAACAGAAAATAGCTCTGAAGTAATATCTGTAACTACATATCCTCTATCTATTAACTGTTGTTTAAAGGACTCAATCATTTGCAATGTCCTCTACCTTGTATTTATTTCCATTTGCATCTAGCTTCCACCCCTGCTTAAGCAGCCCTTGCCACTCTGCCCGTTCAATCTCTTGCTGTGCTCTGGTTGCCTTCATTTCTGCAGCCCAAGCGTCCCTTAATTCTTGTGGATAAGCTGATTCTTCTCTGTCATCCCAGAAAGACCCAATGGTGTACCTAACCCCACCTGTGATAAGAGAGACTTCGTGCATGTTGTTGAAGCCTCCGTCAAATACAGCAAGCATTCCAACCTCTGGTTTAATCTCTATGTTTTGTTTTGGGAATCGTAAAAGTCCACCATCAAAATCATCGTTAAGGTATAGAAACCCTGCGTAGCGGCTTCTTGTAAACGCACCTGAGTTACCTTCAGCGTCTGTATTATCAGAGTGAATTCTTGCGTACGCTCCTGGCTCCCACTTTTGTGTGTGATACCCAATTTTACAAATTGTTTTTGGGTCAAGGTCGTGTACGGAAGCAATTGCTTCTGGCATTGTTTTTTCAATATCTGAAAATATAGTCGGAGATAGCCCAGCGTCAATAACCTCTTGGTCGTTGTCTTGTGGCAAAACTGAAGAGTATGACTCGTAAAATGATATGGGCATCCAGGAGAGTTTTTGGTTATGTGCTTGTGCGTCTAAGGCGTTAATCATTTTTTGACAAGTTTCTTTGTCAATAAAGTTTTCATAAATAACAATGTCTTTTGTTAGTCTTTTTTTATTATTTAAGTTCATGGTTTTCTATCCCCTGTATGTTTTGTAATCTCCCAAAAGAAGGGGCATGTAAACCTTAAACCACTTTTGATTTCAGTAACCCCATGGATGTAGTTCTTATCGCCTGGGAAAAAATAAGCAGCGCCCTTTTTAGGTTTAAACTGCACGCCTTGTAGCGGGAAGTATAATTCTCCGCCCTCGTAATCATCATTTAAATAGAACAAACTTGAAAGGTCATAATTTGGAAAGTCATTAGGCGTTCCAGCATCAGGGCCTTCATGCAATTCTTTATCAGCATGGGGCTTTTGAAGCTGTCCAGGAAGCCATTTAACAATAGTTGTACCAGTTGGAACAACCTCTACCTTATAAAACTCTTCAATAATTGGTTTTAGTCTTTGAAACAACCCTGCGATTATTGGGGATATTTTTGGGTCATTCTTATCTAAGGTTGGTTGAGTTGCTACTCTGTCTTTCCAATAGTCTGAGTCATAGGTAACGGTCCCATTCTCATTTGTATGGCTTTCGGTAACGTCCCAAATTGTTAAAGACTTGGCAGCCTTCTCTAAAAACTCTATTTCGTCTTGGGTCATGAAGTTTTCTAGCTCAACAATCATGTCTTTGCTATCCCCAAACCAACCTGATGGGGTTATAGATGGCGTTCTTTGAACTACCTTGTATGAGCTTTTATCCATTTTTATATTGTATCTCTCTTTGTTGTATCTACTACCCCTAATTTTAATGTTTTTACCTCATGAGAACCTAAGCTCTCTTCTTTTTCATTAACAGCGTCTCTGTACCAGTCTGTCCATTCTCCAACAGTATTTAGTTTTTGTGCGGCAACTCCATAGGACGTATTCGCATCTAATCTCGTTCTATTTGGGTCTTGGTATTCAACAATTTTAATAGTTGTCCCATTTAAGTGCGACAACGATATAGGAATAACGGTGGCAACTGGGGTTCCTGCTTTAATTATAACTCGTTTATTTGCAATCTTTGCTTTAATAGCTAAAGGCAAGGGGTGGTCATAAAAAGAAGTACTAATCACAGACGACATAGTCTCAAACTCATTACTAAAGTAATTTACTGGGTTAATGATGAGTGTACTAACCGTTTTATCTGTTCTAAAAATTAAACCAGTTTCTAAACTTATAGAAGACTGACCTCTACCAGAGTAAGCGCCTTCTGGACTAAATATTTGAACATGGTTTGGAGTTTGGTCGTTTACACCATCCCAAATGAACTCAATATCCTTTGAACAAGACATGCTCCAGCCAATTACATTTGACTGTGTTACTGGAAAGCACCTGTAAGCATGGTTTTCTGACGTCGCATCCATCCAGTCTCTTTTAATTGACATAGGCTGAATGTCAAACAAAGACCCTTGTGTTTTTTCAACTGAGATGTTAAACATTAATCTGCATCTGCGCTATACATCTCTGGAGTGTGAAACTTTTTGCTGTAATCAAGCATGGTCACAATAGAGTATTTAGTCCCAGAGGTTACTGGCATTGCTTGGTGGGGATACATAAAGTTTGATGGAAAGATGAACAGGTCTCCAGCTTCTGCTTTAACTTTTAAGTTTTGTAATCTAAAGTAAAGCTCTCCACCTTCGTAGTCATCATTTGGGTATGCAACTAAAGAGAGGGTACAGTTATAAGAAAACCCATGGTCGTGATGCTCCATAAAGTGTTGGCCTGGGCCGTACTTAATAAAGTTAAAGGCTTCCCAGTACTTTAGGTTGTTAATGTTATACATCTTTGAGTAGTCTTGAACCGCAGGCAGTTTAACGTCGTATAGGTCTTGCCACAAAGCTTGAAGGTTTAAACTAACCTGACTTTTGTCGTTTTCTATATCCGTCTTCTTAAACTTAAAGTCGTTGCAATCTCTATACTCTGGCATAAGCTGCTTATACCCGACATATGCGGGTTGCCAGGCGTACCCAGTGGTATCCCCTTCTGGCTTAAGGTTAGCCTCAATTCGGCCTATAACATCAATATCCTTATTGATTACGCCCTTATAGCAAAAAATGCCATTGCCTAAATCAACTTTTTCTGTCCATGTTTGCATTTGTAGTCCTTATCTGTATTCCCGCATTGACCAAACACTATTTTTGTATACCCCGCCGTCAGGTTGGCGGTAAAACCTCATGTTAGTAACCATTTTATCATATATCGTAGACTGGTCTAAAATCTCTATTTTGTGTTCCCAATCTTCTCTTTTAAAAGGAAGAACCTGAATATATGGGGTTCCTGCTGGTAATGTGCCTTCCCAGCCTTCTGTAATAAAGAAGGGAAAGCTACCAAGTAAATGAACTTTGTCAGAGTCCACAACCCCAGTAGTGTTTAAAAATGGTAAGTCAAATCTATTCATTGGGGTCATAAACAGTGCGCTGTATCCTTCTGGAAGCTCTAACCCCCAAGGAGAACTCCAAGCAAAATGGCTTTGGTAATAACCCTTTGGGTGTTCAAACTGCGGCATTGGGGGGCGTTGAGTACAAAAATCTTTGTACTTAGGGTCATCAATTTTTACATTTATGACGCCTTGACTATTTTTATAAAAGATTAAATCGCAGGGTGTTTTAAAAAGATACCCAGTTGTAAAGGCGTCCAGAATAGCGGGGCAAGCTTTCCACGTAGGAATCTTTCCATAGTCGTCGGTCGTACCCTTTTTAGGAAAAGGACAAACTTCTTTGGGCGCTTTGTAGTATTCCCCGTCTGGGTCCTTATAGAACCTATCCGCACTTTTATACCAATTTGGAATTTCGGTTTGTGTTGGGACGGGCTTAGAAACATCTTCTTTTTTTATCCAAGGCCTAAAAGGTCTAAATATGGCAACCAAAGACATTACTTGTGCCCTAACTCATTAATGTCTGTCATAACAACAACGCAATATTTTGTTCCTGACACCATGGGCAGAGAGGCGTGTTCGTAAATGTAGTTTGAGGGAAATACTGCAATGTCTCCTACTTTTGGTTTATAGATTAAATTATCAAGTCTTGGAAACTTTATATCTCCACCCTCATAATCATCATTAATATATATAACGGCAGATACTGTGCAATTATAAGCAGGGCCGTGGTCTGCGTGAATATTAAAGTGGGTCCCACTTCCCTCATACTTTACAAAGTTAAAAGCTTCATAATAAACTACGTTAATGCCCCAGTATTTAGCATAATCATCTATGCAGTATTTAAGCTTTTGATAAATTTCTTCATGCAAGTCTATCAGTTCTGCATTTGATTCGTCTCTGAGCCCAAGCTGTTCTTTTTTATATTTAAAGTCTACACAGTCTCTTGCTTTTTTAATTGGGGTATTAGAGTTTGTAACTCTAGCCTCTGACCATTTATATTTGCCATCTGTTGATAGGTTAGACTCAAGGGTGTCAATGTATCTTGCAGCATCTTCACTAGAAAAAGTATTTTGGTAAACGTTTAGGCCCAAACCTAAGTTTTTAACACTTACCTTATTGTCTAACGCCCTTTCAGGGGTCCTATTTGATGCGGTCTCTGACCTATCCTTTGTAAACCAAATATTTTCGTTTTCGTTATGCATTTTTTTCTTCTTCTTCCCATTTACCTAGGGGGCATGATGCTAGTTCTAGTTTTGCTTTGAATTTCATAACACACCCACATTTTTTGCATTGAGTAGTCAAAGACAAAAACTCAGGACAGCCTCTACAGATATTTAATCTGTTGGAATACGCTTCTTCATCTACATATTGAGTACTTGGGTTTAGCAAATCCCAAGGTCTAGTATCTCCTAAATTTTGTTTATACTTTTGCCAAGGAGTTAAACCTTCTTCCACGGTGCCCTCTCTATAATTATTAAAGTTCGGCTACCTCATAGGTGATGGTCGGGTTACTTGAAAGGGCGGCAATCCTCATATCGTTGTCCCCGAATCCTACGCAATAGCCGTTCATCCCATAATAGACATTATCTTTAAGAAAAGCAAAAGACACACACCCGTTTGTGCAAACCACTCCACAAGCCAGTCTGTGTTCTTCGCCTTCAGGAGCAATGAACTCTGACCCATTCCAAACACTAAGTTTGGCAGGGATATAGTTCAAATGCGTTATATCTAGTATCTCTGGATTATTAGATAGAGCATAATCTTTGTCTATTTTAGAGTCTAACGGAAGCCCAGAATCATCTAACTCTATTGAGTAGAAAATAATTTTATCTCCGTCTAAATTCAGGTAAAAGTTTTTTACTTTCATATCGCTCCTTAGTCGTCACAACCGCAAACATTACCGCAGTTATCGACGATAATGCATGACCCGCCGCCACATGTCCTACTGCAATCTGTAATGCCACAATATCCGCTTGGTACGCAGGCAAAGTATGGAAAAAACGGCGGGAAGAATGGGAAATACGGTGGAAAAAACGGCGGGAAGAATGGGAAGAATGGGAAGAACGGTGGAAAGAACGGCGGAAAGAACGGAAAGAACGGTGGAAAAAACGGCGGGAAGAACGGTGATAGGGTAGTGATTGACCCAGACGCAGGAGAGGCGGTGCTTGTTCCGTTAGCATTAGTTGCTGTAACTGTGTATGTCTGAGAAGTGCCACCCGTATCACTAATAACAATAGGAGATGAAGCCCCTGTTCCAGTAGTGGCATCACTGCCTGTTACGGTAAAGCCAGTAATAGCGCTACCACCAGTTGCTGGGGCTGTAAAAGCAATTGAGTTTTGATTAACTCCAGCGGTAGGGGTAGGGGCAGACATTGTTGCAGGGACTGTTGTTGCGGTAATAGAATTTGATGCTGCAGATGCTTGAGAAGTTCCAGCAGCGTTAGTTGCTGTTACGGTAAATGTGTAAGCCGTATTAGATTGCAAACCTGTGACTGTAACTGGGGAGGATGACCCAGTTCCAGTATACCCGCCAGGAGATGAAGTTACAGTAAACGATGTAGCAGCAGGGGATAGCGCAGGCAAAGAAAATGTAACTGTAGCTGCGCCATTGTTAAATGCTCTGCCTGTTCCAACATTTGTAGCAGTCCCGATTGTTGGCGCCGATGGCTCTAGAAAGTCGTTTGAAGCCTGTGACTTCTTTCCAAATCTTTTACCCATTTTCTTAAGCCGTCAAGTCGCCGTAGACAACCCAAGTATTTGTTGCTCTCTTAAAGAGAGTTGCAGATGACCATTGAGTTCTTAGCTTTAATCCTGGTGTTGAGTTAACTGTAACTCCAGCATCTCCTGCAATTGTTACTTGTCCTGTAGAAGTTTGAAGAATATCTATAGATGTTCCAACTGGATAAGCCACTGCTGAGTTTAATGGAATAGTAATTGTTGTAGCACTTGAACTGGCAACTTCAATTAGAGAGTCTCTTTCTGTAAGTGCTGAAAGTGCATAGGAGGCTGTCTTTTGGATAATTGGTGTACGTGAGGGTACGCCTTCTTTTGTCTGTGTACCATCAGTAAACGCTAAACCAGCAGAAGATGCTGTTATTAATCCAGAACCAGATACTGTAAGTGCTGCTACAGTGTTTGTACCAGTAAAAGTTGGTGATGCAAGTGGTGCAAATCCTGAAATACTTGCACCCGCAGGAATTGTTACTGTACCAGTAAATGTTGGTGACGCAAGGTCTGCTTTAAGTCCAAGGCTTGTTGATAACCCTGATATCTTAGACTGAGCAATAGCGGCTGACGCATTAATATCTCCGTCAACAATAGTTCCATCTAAAATCATTGCAGATGTAACTGTACCTGTATCTGCCGCAGTAATTGCAGTACCAGAAATCTTTGTTTTAGCGATTGCTGCGGAGGCATTAATATCTCCGTCAACAATAGTTCCATCTAAAATCATTGTTGAAGTAACTCCGCCAGTTGCAATATCAAGTGTTCCTGGCGTAGATTCTGTTAGACCAGAGCCAGCTGTAATTGCTTTAGCAGCATTAAATGCTACATATGTTACGTTTGTTGTCCCAATTGTAATTGCTGATGTATTAGAACAAACATACCCGTAGCCTGAGCCTACAGTACCTTCAAGTACAAGTGTAAAGTCTCCACCCTTTAGTTCTCCATCGGGAGTATTGTCTGCATCTGTTGCGCGTGACCATGCACTTGCTGATGCTACATAGATACCGTTTTGAGTTCCTGTTGTTTGGTCTTTAACAAGAACACGGTCTCCAGCAACAACTGATACACCATCAATTGTTTGCGCTCCGCTTAGCGTAATATTTGCTGTTGTAGCAACTCGTACTGGTTGATGAAAGTTAAGTCCAGAAACAACATTGTCAACATATGCCTTTGTTGCTGCATGGAGGTCTACTGTTGGTGCGCCTGAAAGAGTAAGTGCTCCTGTCATCGTTCCGCCAGCAAGTGCTAACTTAGCATCAAGTGCTGTTTGTGTAGCTGTAGAAACTGGTTTTGCCGAATCTGCAGTATTGTCTACGTTGTCAAGGCCGACCATTGTTTTTGTAATACCTGAAACGGTACCTGTAAATGTAGGCGCGTTTAGGTTAGCTTTTAGGTCAAGAGCTGTCTGCTGTGCTGTAGACACGGGCTTGTTGGCGTCTGACGTGTTGTCAACATTAGCAAGACCAACATGAGTTTTTGTTACACCAGAAACTGTTCCAGTAAATGTAGGGTTAGCAATTGGCGCCTTTAGGTCAAGGGCGGTCTGTTGAGCCGTTGAGACTGGTTTATTAGCATCGGTTGTGTTATCAACATTTGCAAGCCCTACGTGAGACTTAGTTACGCCTGAGACTGTTCCTGTGAAAGTTGGGTTAGCCAAGGGTGCATATGTAGAAGATGCTGTTGCAGAGGCAAGTTTTAAATCAAGTGCTGTTTGTGTTGCTGTAGAGATGGGCTTGTTTGCATCTGTAGTGTTATCTACATTCCCTAGTCCAACATCTGATTTAGTTAATCCAGATGGAGAGGTAATTGTTTTATTAGTAAGAGTTTGAGTTCCATTTGTTGTTACAAGTATAGATGTGTCTGTAATTCCGTGCACAGCGGTTGTGTCTGAAGAATGAGTAGAAACTGCGGTATCAGCATACGTCTTTGTAGCAAGTGCTGCAGTATCTGCAATTCCGTGTACGGAGGTTGTGACTGAGCTATGTGTTCCTATTGCGTTGGTTGCATAGTCTTGTGTAGCAAGTGTTCCTGTTACATCTGGAAGAGTTAGGACTCTATCTGCTGTAGGGTCCTCTACTGCTAGTGTAGTTTCAAAAGCATTTGCTGTAGCGCCTTCAAATACAAGGTTGACACCCGTATCAAGAGACACTGTTCCAGTAAATGTTGGTGATGCAAGATTTGCTTTAAGGTCAAGAGCTGTTTGTGAAGCTTTAGTTGCAAGTGCATTTGTAACAGTTACTGAGAATGACGCATCATTTCCAAGGGCTGTTGCCAACTCATTGAGGGTATCAAGTGCACCTGGCGCAGACGCTACAAGGTTTGAAACCGCTGTTCCTACAAATGCTGTAGTTGCAATTTGTGTAGTAGCTGTACCTGCTGCTGCTGTAGGAGCTGTTGGAGTTCCTGTCAAACCTGGTGATGTAAGGGTCTTGTTAGTAAGGGTCTGTGTATTAGTTGTTCCAACTACCGCACCAGTAGCACCGTGTGCTTCTGTAAGATTTGCGTGTGTAGTAACATCTGAAGTAAGTGCTACTGTTCCTGTTGCGTCTGGAAGAGTAATTGTACGGTCGGCGGTTGGGTCAGTTACCGAAACCGTAGTTTCAAAAGCATTATCTGTTGCGCCTTCAAATGTAATGCTTGAGCCAAATGATGGATTTACTGTTGAATTAGCATCAATAAAATAGTCAAGGTTTATCCAGTGATTTGTACCATCACCAATTTTAAACTTGTTTGTATCGGTTTCGTACCCGATTTCGCCCGCGTTTAGGATAGGGCCGTTGCCACTGTTAGTAGATATCCACTGCGCCGCAGTGCCCCTACGCTGTTGCATTCTTGTTGCCATAGCTGTGTCCTCCCAGACCTTTTACTATTATATCAGATAATTAATTAAAATTATCTGTTGGACTCCCGCCGTCGTAACCACTATCCCAGGAATCTGTACCATAAAACCCAGCATCTATTATAGATATATTATCTAAGGGGGTTCCGCCGTCGTAACTACTAGTCCAGGAACTTGTATCATAAAACCCAGCATCTGCTGTAATTATAAATGTTGAATCATAGAACCCTGCATCTTCAAATACAAAAACAATTAGCCCAGTACCATCAACCGCGGTGTCGTGAACATGCTGTCTAAGGTCGTCTGCAAAGTTAGCAAGCGCAATCCAATTAGCAGCTCCTGCAGAATAAACAGATAGACGCATTGATACTGTGTTAAACCATAGTTGCCCATCTACTGGAGAACCTGGTGCGGATGAGGAGGCAGGGGCAATACCATCCCCAGCACCACCCCCAGCACCACCACTTGATGCAGCCCAAGCTGTTCCGTTATAGATGTAGAGGGTTGAGTCAGTCGTATTAAAGTACAGGTCACCTGCACGTTGGCCAACAGGCTCGCTGCTTTTAGCCAGTACGTTTAGGGGTACTAATGCCTTTGTACTCATTTATATTATCCGATTACGACTACTCTGTAGGCGTTAGATGATGGTGCGGATGCAAATCCAAGTGTCACAGTGGAGGTTGTAGCGCGGGTGTTATCTACTATAACTTCGTCTCCAGTAGCCACTTCATAAACCTGAACGTGGACATCTAGTGTTCCTAGGTTGTGGGTAATTGTGTATGAGGTAGCTGATGTTGAAAGTGTGGTTGAGTACTTTCTAGCTACTACTGTGGCGTCAACAGAGATTGTGTTAGTGCCCACGGTAATGCCGTTACCAGCGCCAATTGCAAAGCCGTTAGCGTCTGTAGCAGCACCTGAGTTGGTAGCAAGCTTGATAGAAGCTCCACCACCAGCTGTTTGCAAACCACCTGTTGAAAGCGGCTCAAAGGTGAAGTTAGAGCCAGTAAGTAGAACACCATTAGATGCTGTGTAAGTTCCAGCGCCAGAGAACTGTGTAAATGTAAGAGCTGTTGTTCCTAGAGTGATTGTGTCATCAGTAGTTAGGACATAGCCGTCGTTTCCGTTAGCTGTACCCTCTGAAACAAATACAAATAGTCCAGCAGTTACTTCGGAGCTTACGTTGGCATCTGTTGCACGAGTCGGTGCGCCTGACGCGTTAACAGTATAAATACCGTTTTCAGCTCCAGATGCCTGGTTCTTAATAAGGATACGGTCGCCAGTTGCAAGTGTGACACCGTCAATAACAGAACCATTAGCAAATGATGAAGCAAGAGTTCCTGCTACTGCAGTAGCTGCACGAACTGATGCTTTAACATCAAGACCTTGAGCTGTTGAGTCTACGTAAGCCTTGGTTGCAGCATCTTGTGCGCTAACTGGGTCTGATACGTTGGTGATTAAGTTGCTGTTCATTGAGAACGAGCCGGTTGGAGCTGTTAAATCTGTAACTTTATTTGTACTAAGGATTACCGTTCCGTTAGCATCGGGAAGGGTGATTGTGCGGTCAGCTGTTGGGTCAGTAGCAGTAAGGGTAGTCTCAAAAGCATCTGCTGTAGCACCTTCAATAATAATTGAAGACCCAGTAACTATAAGATTTTTGTTTCCATCAAGCCCTGCTACACCACCCGCTATACCGATGTCTGCAAGTTCAACGTATGAGCCTAAAGATGTGGATACGTCTTCTGCCAAAGCAACGGTTCCTGTTGCGTCTGGGAATGTGATAGTTCTATCTGCTGTTGGGTCTGTAACTGATACTGTAGTTTCAAAAGCATTTGCTGTAGAGCCTTCAAATACAATTGAAGAGTCTAAAGAAACCGTACCTGTAAAGGTAGGGTTAGCAAGAGGGGCCTTTAGGTTTAATTGACCTTGGATGCCTGAGGTGACGCCATCTACATAGTTAAGTTCTGTAGCGCTTACGGCGGTTCCAGCAAGAATGTTGATTTCAGCTGCGGTAGCGGTTACGCCGTTAAGTCCAACAGCTTCCCAAATAGTACCGTTATAAACACGCATTTCATTAGAAGCGGTGTTGTAGTAAACCTGGCCTGTTACAGGACTTGCTGGGTCAGTCGCTAGATTTTGAATACGAGCATTTTGAAGCTCGTTCTTCGTCAAATCAAGTGACGTTAAATATTTACGTGCCATTTATTTTTTCTCCTTAGGAAAGGTACGCTCTGCCGCTGAATGCCCCGGTGAAAGTTATCGTAAGGGACATGGTGTTCGTATAGGCTATTTCACCTTCAACGATTGACCCGCCCGAGTCCTGAACAGTTACGTTTGGATACCAACCAAGGTTGTGAGTTATGGTCCACACAGCCGAAGATGTTCCCTGAGTATGATGATACGCCACAGAGGGTTGATTTATGCCCCCAACTGTAATTTGGTTTAAGGTAACCGCAGGCGATGCTGGTGGGGTTACCTGCACAACTACTTGGCCGGCTACTGGAATAAGTCCGCTCATATTAAGCCAATGTCACTTGTTGGGTTACAAATACTTGCCCGCGAATATAGGTCTGTTCGAAGGTTGCATCTGTTGTACTTGTGGCTTGAAGGTCCCAGAAAGCTCGTGCTGGTAAATACTTAGTAGCCGATGGGGCCATCGTCAAACGAATACGGCCGTTAGCCGCGTCAATTTTAGTAATGTCAAAAGTCGCATAAAGTGCAGGAGCATTTGGATAGGTTCTAATTTGAGCTTTAAAAGTAAGAGCTGTGACATCAAATGGGAAGTCAAATTCGCCAGACCATGAATCTCCCTGATAAAGGGTGATGTCATAAACACCTGCGTAGGTAGGTATTGGCTTACGACCTTTGAGGTCGTTTTGAATATATACGCGCTCTGGTCTACGAGAGTCATCAATCTCTTGAGCCAAGTACATAGGGACGAGCTTGTTAGTAAGGCGAGAAACACGGCGAAGTGTTCCCATCTCAATACGCCATAGTCCGATGTTAAGTGCAGAGGAAAGCTGCTTGTACTGGTCAGTTCTAGATTGAATCATTTGTACAAGCTGGCGGTATCTGTCAGAACGCGGAATCATAACCCCGTCTGGTGAAGATATATTAATATCAAATGCAGAGTCTGTAGCAAGAGCCCATAGAGCTTCAATTGTTGACAGAATTGCTAATGGGTACTCTTCAACTGGTGGAATCATGGCAATTGTCATCTGGCTTCCGTAGCCATCTGTTCTTTCAAAAGTGTGCTGTTCAACCGCAGTATTAACAAAGCGGGTTATATCTGTGTCTGTAAAGTATCGGTAATGAGTTCCGACTACTGAGATTGCAGCGTTATTGGCTGGGGCAGTTACAAATGTAACAATGCCTAAATCTTGTTGAATCGTGTATCCGGCTGGGGTAGCTACTGGGCTACCAGCTACTGTAACTAAAAGAGTTGTGTTTTCAACAGGCTTCTTTTTTAAGTCAAAAATTTTAGTAGTTCCGTCGCCTGTTGCGGTGTAGGTAAACTGAGTTGGCATGTCGCCTAGCTCAAGCCTTACTCTAGACACTAGGTCTGCTAATACAGCCACTAACCACTCCTAACGTAACTAATCTAATGGTAGCGGTTACGGCCAAAAAAACTTGATAAACGAAACAGCGGGGGGAAGACCGCTGCTTCGTTAATCAATTAAATATTGGCTGCTAAGTAGCCTTTTTCTTTTAAGTGTTCAGCTACTGAACGTGTAACTTCGTACTTTTGACCTGGCTTAAAGTTAAAGTTGTTTCCAGCTCCAAGGGTCATGTTTTCAATATTTTCTACAACACGAATAATTACTGTGTCATCTTGCTTACCTACCCGGTCTACTGTGTCAACAATAACTGTTTGACGGTCAGGCTTGGTAGCGTCAATAACTTGTGTTTCTGCTTGAATAGCAGCAGTTGCTGTTGCTAGTGACATTTCTTCAGCTCTCTTAGCTGTTTCATCTGAGAACTGGTCTGCTAGCTCATCACGGCTACGGCCTGTGACGTCTGTTGGTGATTTCTTTGTTGCCATTTGTATCCTCCGGGTTAGTGAATGAGTTTGTGTTGAGGCGGGGAGTTTCAAGGCTCCCCGCCCAACATTTAAGCTATTAAATTGTGATTAGTTGGTTTCTGCAATAACTACAGCCTGGTCAGTGATTAGACCAAGTCCGAAGATTGAGTACCAAGCAAGTGCGTGCTCACGACCGAAGTCTAGAATACCGCCATCGCGGAGTTCTACTGGAAGTGAGATTGCGTGACCGAATGCGTTATCTCCGATGAAGATAGATGCATAGCGGTCTGAACCACCATTACCTGTCTTTGTAGCAGGTGTGATGTATCCACCACCAGCAGTAACTGTTGGGTTAGCAACTGTTGTGTCTGTTGTGTATGAAGTACCAGCACCACCAGCAACCTTTAGGACCTGTGTGGTTTCGATGAATACGCAGTCGTACAAACGACCGATTTCACCGAGCATGAAGTTACCAGGTGCTGCGTACTTGGTTACTTCGATGAATTCCGGATTGTCACGTAGCTTACGTGACTGGTGTGGGTGAACGAAAGCAACATATGTCTCACCAAGGCGAGGGATGTTCTTTGTTGCTAGGCTCTCTACTGCATCCTTCACAGTGTGAGGTGTCATGTAGTAAGTGCCTGTCATAGCAGCACGGTTTGCTGCGGTTGTTCCGTCAGCGTACCAAGCATTAACTGCTGTCTGGCCTGAGCGGTCTTCACCGTAGATTACTGATGTTGCTGCATAGAGTGTGTCGCGTGACAACTGGTCAAGATAGATTGCCATGTTACGACCAAGAAGACGTGAGGCTGAAGCCATTACGTCATCGAATGAAGCGTTCAATAGAAGCTCAGATACAGCAAGAGCATAACCATGCTCAGTTACTGTGATTGAGAACTGTTGCGCTGTAAGAGCGTTTGTCTGCATACGTACACCTTCGACAAGTGCTGAAGCAAAGCCGAGGTTGTTGTAACGCATGAAGTTGATTTGAAGACCAGGTGCAACACCTAGTTCAGTCTTCTTTACTGCAAACTGCTCAAAGCGAAGAATAGGCATTGCCTGGAACAAGATTTCCTTGGACCAAATTGTCTGAATCGCTTGAGTTAGCTGTGTATTTGTACCTGAGTACGCTGTAGGTGCTGCGGCAAGATTGCCGGTACCCGTAATGCTTGATGCCATTTAAATTGACTCCTTGTCAACGGTATTGGATTTTTGGGTCATCCGAACAGTCCCTTTGTTTTACCCTGAGCACTAGGGCTCAAGAGTCGGCCACGATATTTAGCGTATTCATCCATTGACATTGACGCAATATCTTGCGCCGTTAAGTTTTTTTGCTCCGAATTGGTATCCAAGGGTCCAGCTCCAGGAGGCAAGGTTGCCCTTGTTCCTGTCATCTCTCGACGTGCATTCTGCATTGCAGATTGCGCCGACTCGAGAATTCTAGTTGAGCGCTCTTTCAAGCTCTCTATGCTTGCATCAACTTCTTCTATAGTGTTTCCACTAATCAAGTCAACAAGCTCTGGCATGATGTTATCACGCTCAGCTTCGAGCTTCTGTGCTCGGTAGGTCTGAAGTTCTGTGTATGCGCGTTCACGTTCTAGAAGTGCAAAAGCAGTTTCACGTTCTTGCTTCTCATGCTGCAGTTGTTCTTGCCATTCTTTTTCTTTCTTAGCCAGGAGGTCACGAACTTCTAGTTCAGACTCTTCCTTAGCCTTTATTTCCTGAGCAATACGAGCTTGACGCTCTGATTCTTCAGTTGCAATTCGACTGGCTTCTTCTTCTCGACTGCGCTTCAATACATCAACTTCTTCTTTTAGCTTTTCAATCTGAGGATAAAGTTTTTCTTTTTCCTGAGAGCGAACCTTAGCAAGGTCTTCTTCTGTATAAAATTTTGTGTTTTGAATATTAATTGCTGATGCATCAGCATCAGACGTGTTAATAGCTGGTAGTACTCCTGCTTCGGCTGCGAAAGCCTCTGCGTTTACTTCTGCAGTATCCATTTTTACTTCCTTTTATCCTAGGGGTCGTTTTCCAATTTAATAACACATATGACCAAACGTTGTCTTTCAGTAAACAATTTTTGCTTGTTTAGGCAGACTTGTCAGGCTAAACTACTTACTTTTCATACTCTTCCGGCACTCTCCGTTGTGGGATTTTTGTACCGTAAGCTTCTGTTACAAGGCGCTGTCGTATTCCTTGCTCGCCCATCTGTGCAAACATTTGAGCCTCGTCAAGGATAGGGCTAGGCGCTCCAGGATTTCCTGGCATAGGTTGACCTTCTGGACCTTGCATTGGTTGAGGTGGCGCACCATCTGGGCCCGGAAGCATTCCAGTTAATTGAGCAATTTCTTGCTGAATCTGACCCTTAACAAGGTTAAGAGCTCCATCGGCCTTAGCGTCATCAATAAGTTCTTGACGAATTTCCATAAGTTTTTCATCAGGGAATTCTTCGCCTAGTGAACGAAGTGCGCCTTCCTTAGACTCTAGGCCAAGAGAAAGCATTGTTTGAACTTCGTTAAGCGCAATTAGCTTGTCAAGCGGTAGCGGAGGCGGGAAGTGTACATATGAGCGGAAGCTGATTGGGTCGTTCAAATCTAAGACTTCAACTTGTCCCTCTTTAAGAGGAGCAAAACGTGTACCAGGATTAGCCGCCATACTTTCAGGCTCTTTAACCGCAAGGCTGATAAGAATAAGTTCGTTTACGCGCTCTAGCCCGTGTGCGTATTGAATGACTTTTTGGTGATAACGGTTCATCAAAGGCTGGAACATAATTGCTAGTGCTACACCTGAGGTGTTAGATACAGGCATTGCCTGACCAAGAGCAGTTTCAGGAACACCAGTCATCTCGTGCATTGACTTTTTCATCATTGCAAGGAAGTCCATAGCACCCTTAAGGCCCTGTGCTCCACCTTCAAGGTTTTCTACACGAGCATCCTTGGGTAGTCCGCCCCATACTTTATTAGCGCCCTTTTCTAATTGCGACGCTTTAGCACCGATAATAACCGTAACTGGCGCTGCGTGGTAGTTAACGATGTCGGCAATATCTGTAGCCGTTTCATTATACGTACGGTTAATTGGAATAATGTCATTGCAATCAGATAGGCCCCAAGGGCTACCAGAAATGCGGACATTAGGAATATGAATAATGGGAATAACACCAAGCGGGTTAGGGCGAGAGTCAATGAGTTCATCGTTAATGTACTCCTCAATAGCGTCATCAGTTAAAATTTCTGTGTAAGTAAACACTTGACGTGTTCCTTCAAGCGATGTACCCCAAAAACGATACTTAAGCTTAAAACGAATTAAACGTTCACGGTCGTGAGGGTGAAATTCTGGAAACGCAAATGATGAGTTAAGAGGCAAGATACGAACACGGCCTGGGTGAACTCGACCAGCTGGGTCTTGATAAGCCTCTTCGTAAGCAACTTTAATAAAGCAATCGCCTGAGACTCCGCCCTGCTGTCCCATTTCCCAAAGTACTGTTGCTTTGTTGTTATCTACTTCCCAAACTCTTTCTAGCAAGTCAGGAACGATAGCCTCTGTCTGCTTAGGGCTACGGAATTGGACGCCCTTACCAAATGTAAAGTTAAGAATAAAGTCTGTAAAAGCACGGTAGTAGTTAAGAACCATCTGTGATTCGCCTACTTGACGGCGGTATGAATAATGATGACCAAGATACATGGCCCAGTTAAGTGAATAACGGTTTAAACGAGGGCCGTGAACTTCAAATTCTTCATCCGCTAGTTCTACAAGACCTAGTGGAGAAATAGAAATAGTTAAGTCAGAAGACGCAGCTCTATACGATGGAGGTGAGAAATCTAGACCGCTACCACTCACCGATAATTCCTCTCGTTAAACTCACAACTAAATACTAGCATTAATATCGACATGTCGCTTTAACGCTTAAAGGATTCGCCCTTAATAACTCCGTGACCAACAGGCTTAGTTACTTTTTGCTTTTGTTCTTTTTCTTCTTTGTCTCTTTTTTCCTGTACGTAATCTCTATTACGTGGGTCAATATCTTTTTTAGAATCTACAAATTTTCCGCCCATTTGCACATACTTAGTGTGCACCCAGTGAGCAGCGGCTGGTGAAGGATACTTAGGAAAACGTGACTTAGCCTGAACAGTAACTGTATTCCAGAGGCGTGGATTAGCAGGTAACTGCTTTGGAGCATTAGTTACGGAACGACCAGAAATAAGTGCCATAGTTAATCCTTAGAAAAGCCCCACCAGTCCCGTTGCCAGGACGGTGGGGAGCTACTTCTTTTACTAGTCCTGCACTACTGAAGGGTTAAGGCGCTGTTGGTGTGAGCCATTGCGGAATACTTCCTCAATAACATTTGAACCGTAATCGCCAAAGCCAGCAGAAGCAAACTCTTGAAGAGTATTTGGCGCTTCTACCCATGCTGCAGAACCTACGTGAGCACGCTCACGCATTGTTTCTTCAGCTGGCTTAGTGTGAACTGCTGCATTTCGATTTGTACGGCCTGCTGCAGGGATATAGCCCTGTGCAGCTCCGTTTGAAAATTCTTGCGGAACATCTGTGTCAGTTGCAATTCCCTCTTCAAAGCGAAGTGGTCCGCGCTGTCCTGGCACTGCGCCAGCCATCTTGCGGTCGTAAACTGAACCTGGACGTTCTGGGAAGCTTGGTGCTGGTGAGATTGTCATAGTTATAACTCCTTGTAAAGGTTGAGGCCTCAGGTAAAAGTGTGCTACTTATTTAAGGTAAATACTGCCTAAAGTAATAATTATCTATAAAAAGGTGAAGAAGATACTTCTACCGAAGGCATAGTTAAATCCATAGTTAAACAGACAGCAATGGCCAAACTATCCGCGTAGTCATCGTGGGCGTGAGCTTCAGCGGGTGCGTGAGCTAAGAAGTTTGGGCCTTGGAACTTTGTCTCAAGGTCGGTCATCTGCTGGTAAAAACGCTTCCAAGTTCTAAGGCGTCTGGTCTTAGCGTGTGCAGGCCAACCAACCATGCGACGGTCAATCAAGGCCTTAAGGTGCTTCCAGCGTTTAGACTGCTCTTGTTGACTACTGCCTATCGAATGAACCTCTGCTCCTGGAAGTAAAAGCTTAAGGCGTTGGGCTACCGCATCACCGACTCCGTTAGCATCTACACCTACCGCTAAAACATCGTAAGAGCCAAGAAAGTTTACAATTTGGAAATACTGGTCTTCCCAGTCATCACCCTGAATTTCTAACCAGTTAAGTACTCGGTGGTCGTAGTAACCAAACTCATCTGGCCTATCCCAATCAACCCACACAACAGTTACAACTGTTGAGTCCATCTTACGTGCGGGGTCAATCCCAACAACAACTGGAGTTCTGTGCCATGCCCTAACAGTTTCTTGAGATGTATCGCCAAGCTCATCCATAATTGTGGAGGTAACGAACATTCCGCGTTCTAGTAGCCACTTGCAGTTGTATGACATCTGGAACTCATCAGAATCTTCGCCAACACGAAGCATTTCTTTTTTAATGAACTTACCGTAGTTAAGGTTTACCTTAGCTACATCTTTGTAGTCCCATTGGAAGTGGTTCTGTCTTGAAGCTCTGCCTGTCTGTCTACGCTTGTTTAGTTGAATAGAGCGATAAAAGTTATTCTTGTGCGTAGTTGGCGTGCCTGTCTTTACCATCGTCCCTGAGTAATACGCAAGCATAGGAGAAATTGATTTAGAGACTACAAAGTCATCTGCTTCTTGGCACTCGTCAATAACAATAAGGTGAAAAGATTTAGATTCAATCTTTGCGCGTGGGTTAGCGGTCATCATCATTAGGCTACTGCCTGAGTTCTTAAGCTTAATTTGGCGTGTCACACCTGGGACTTTGCCAAGGGAGTCATCAATCTCTGGGTCGCCTAAAATCTCTAACGCACGCTCAGAAGTTAAACGGTTTACCGTACGACCAAAAAGAGTTTCAACCTGACCTTCTACTGGAGCAAACATTCCAATCCAGATGCCGTCTTTAAACTGACCTAATAAATCTGGGTACATTTTTGCAAGTCTAGGTAGCAACACCATTAATGTGGCTACTGTGTTAGCAATTGTTTCTGATTTTCCTGACTGGCGTGCAGCAAGCGCTGTAACTTCTTCACCGTCATTAATGATTACAGACTCAATAATGCGACGAGCAAGCGGTAGTTGATATGCGTGTAGCTCGTGCCCCACTAAGGCGTTCATAAACTGGATTGTTTTATCAACCATCTTGCGTACAAATTCTTTAGAGAGTTCGTCTAACTCTTCTTCCTCTTCTTCAATGAGTTCTTCTTCATCTTCTAAGAGTTCTTCTTCGTCTAAAAATTCTAACTCGCTCATATGTTCCTTATTCTAATAAAAAACATGAAACCCTGGTAGGTATACCAGGGTTCACGTTGCCACACACGGGAGAGAAGGAAGAGAGGCAAGGTAATTGTAGCGCAAATGTCGACATGTCGTTTTATCCGAGTTTTGCAGTAGTTCTAGTGTGCAACTCGTGTACAACAGCGTGAAGGGCCTCTGCCCCTGTTAAAGCTTCTTCTAAAACTGCAACATCACGGGTTCTAGAGTAAACGCTCATACAACGACCTATTTCGTAGGTAGCCTGTTCAATCCACATCTCAAGTTCTGTTGTATGTATCTTTCTTACGCGTTTTACTACTTTTTCTGAAAAAGGCTTATCCCAAGGGCTTTTCTTTTTAAACACGCCAGTCACCTATTTCTTCCGTATTAAGTTCCATATCCCTAAGACCTAATGCTTTAGCAATCATATCATCGGCATCCTCATCAAAAACAAAGCCTTCAGAGCGCTTCCATAATCCCAACACAAACCCAGGCTTAGTAAAGGGAAAACGAAATACTAGGCATACTTTGCTTTGTCTAAACGGATGTTCAGTTTCCTGGGTCCAGCCTTTTTCTACCACAGGTAACAAATTACGGTGGTAGTACTGAAGAACGTCTACGTATAGTGGTCCAATTGATTTCATATTAGTTTGCTGCGAAGCCTCCGCCGTCTCCGTACATATAACTAGCAAATGCTTTAACATCGTTTAGCTGAACTCGTTGGTCTCTTGGCATTCCAGCGGGGTCAGCTAATCCCATTTTAGGCCATTTATTAAGCCCAGAAGCTTCTAGGTATGGGCCCTTTGAAGGCGCAAGAACAAAGCCTTCCCAAAGGTATGGTGGGACGTCGTAGTAATTCCACCAAGTTCCATCTCTAAATACAACAGTTAAAGTTTGAGTATTTGCGTCGTATCCAGCTTTTAGTGTTCTTGGTTTTTTAGGGTTTGAGCTTGTTGTTGCTCTTAAGTTATACGCAGATATAACTTGATACTTTGAGGCTACTTCTGCTTTTTTTACTTTTGATGAGGGGTTAAATAAATACTCATCAAGAGTTGGAAGGCTAGAGGCTCCAGAGGGTTGACCTATTTGATATCCGCCAAGTAGTACGTCAATACTAGGTACTTGGGCTCTTTTTCTTGGGGGCATTAATCTTCCTTACAGGTGTGGTCGCCTGTCTTATGCGCTAGAACTCGCTCGTTACATTCTGAGCAAGTTAGCACGCGGGCTCCCTTAAAGTTATTTTGAGCAGTTGACCCGATAGGAAAGTTACTTCCATCTTCAGGTACTTCTGACTCATACTCGGTATTAATTTTAGACTCTCTAAATAACTCTTGTGGAAACGGTCCAGAAGGGCTCGTAACTCTAGAAGGTATTGGGTGAGCCTGAGCCGCTTTCACGCGGGTTACCTTCATTCTGTTGGTTCTTCAGTAACTTCTTCAGTCTTTTTCTTAGAAGACTTTTTAGGTGTTGAGTCTTCCGCTGAAACAAAGGCTAGTGGAAAGTGGCCAGCAGTAGCACGTTCACGAAGGTGCTTTGGTAGGCACTGGGTGCAATAGTCAACGGGGTTTACCCCAGCATCGGCTACTGTATAGATTGCATGATTATCACAATTAACGCATTTCATAGTTTTTCCTCCTTCTTTAAGTGTACAACAAAAAAGGGAGCAGCACATAGCCGCTCCCCCAATTGTAGGCTTTTATTTCTTCTTTGGAGCCTTTTTAGCCACAGAGGCTTCTACTGCAAGTTTCTTAGTAATTTCTGCAAGGCCAATAGTTGCTACTCGGCCAAACGCTGGGTCCTTCTTATTGATATAGCGAAGTGCTACTGGGACCAAAGATGCCCATAGAGCGTTGGCTACTAGTAGCCACTCGCCTGAACTAAAGTCCAACGGTGTTGCTGCTCCGCTTGTTTGCATGACAATCATTACTGCGCCGATAACTTGGCCAAGCAAGTTACGTGCATAGGATTCAATCATTGCTTTATTCATTTTTCTCCTTCTTCTACGTGCTGGTCGAAACGACCCTCAAGTCTTGACAATGATACACGAACTTCAACCATGTCCACGGCAATTCTATTAATTGCGTCTTTTAGCGATGAGCCACCATTGGGCTTAAGCTCTGACAGGTAATGTTTAATTGTCCAACGAATACCTACAATTATCGCGGCGCCTACGCCTAATAACGTAGATGATAAAGCTGCCCAGTCTTGTACGCTCAAGGTGTATCCGTTCAATAGGTGTGATGTATATCATAGAATGGTAACAATAATAATACCGCGTTTAATTAAAATATTATTAAATATTTGTGCTTAAACTTGCATTTAGATGTACTTATCAATAAAAATTACTGGTTCAACTTGACACGGCATGTAACTCTGGTGTTTCCTAGAACATGACAGGGCCACTCACAAGGTGGCTTTTGCCTACTGAGAGGAGCAATTAAATGCTCAATATCAGAATTAATCTAACGATTAATCTAAGAAAGGTTGTATCAATACTAGGAGTACTCCTCATTACGAGCTCCCAGATGTTACAGCCAGCGTACGCGGTTAAAGAGTTTAGCAAGACAGTATTACCGCCAGAAAAGGCTATTACTGTATCGCTGACACACTTGAAGGTGACCACTACGCAATCAGCTGCTAGGAAAGCCCTAGCAAGCCCACACGCTAAGTACTTTGATGCGGAAGCAACAGCGTTCTTAACTGTGTATACCCAAGACTGGTCCGTTAAAGAATGGAATTGTCTTAGATATATTTGGACTAAAGAAAGCCACTTTAATCCAAAGGCCGAAAACAAGAGCTCGGGAGCATACGGAATTGCTCAATTTATGCCAAGCACTTGGGGAAACTACAAGGTTGAAAAAACCTCAGACGCCCAACTACAGATTAAATATGGCTTGCGTTACATCCTAAAGCGTTACGGCAATGCTGCTGACCCAAATGGAGCGTGTAATGCACAGGCCTTCTGGAAGAAGAACAATTGGTACTAGACGTAAAATAAAAAAGCCCCCCAGCTAAATGCTGGGGGGCTTTTTATTTAGGCTATGCAGCCCAAGGTGTGATTGTAATTGTTGCTGTTGTAGCGACTGAAGCAGTTGCTGCCGCTGTTGACTGTGTCTTGATTGTTCCAGCTGTACCTGTTAGGCGTGTACCAGGTGTAATAGCGCCTGTGTTGGCAACTGTCCATCCTGAACCTGCAATAACAAGTGTGCTTCCTGAACCACCAGTTACAGTCCAAGTACCAACAAGTGCTGCTGGGATACCTGTACCTGCGGCGATAGTTACCTTAGTACCTACAGGCCATGTTGAAGTTCCGCCAGCGATTGTTACTGTTGCCGCTGTGGTTGCTGTTACGTTAATACCAGTTGGCTGTGTAGCAGTGTTTGTAGCTGCTGAAGCTGTAGTGATATTAGCTGCTTCGTAACCTGCATCCTTAAGCTCATCAAGAGCTACTGCTGTTGTATCACCAAGTACTGAAGGTACGTTGATGTATCCAATTCCAGCGCCATCTCCTGCTGTTAGAGCGTCTGTGCGCTGAACCTTGCCATACTGACCTGTAATAAGACCAGCGTTAGCTGCGTTAGTTACTGTAAAGCTAAGCGCGTTAGCTGTAGCAACAGTTGCTGCTGAAAGGTTGTAAGCACCTGCTGAAAGACCTGTAATGTTTACAGAAGAACCTGCAGCTAGATTGTTTTGTGATGTATAAGTTACTGTTGTGCCATCACCTGAAACTGCTGTAATAATAAAATTACCTGAACCTGGTGTGTAAGAAGGGTATCCTGCCCAACCAGCTTCTGCTACTGCGTGGTTAGAAAGTGATGCATCTAGACGGTCTGCTGCTACGCGAGTAGTAGCTGACCATGCATAATCTCCTGAAGAGTTTGCTGAAAAGTTTGCTGGAGTCACTGCCGCAGCTCGGTCATCGTTTGGTTGCATAGGGAAGTTTCCCCACACAAAGTCAACGGCTTGCTGACCTGATGTGTCTGTTGCCATTATTTTACCTATTTCTCTAGAGTGGTATTAACGCCTGATATCGTGGGCGCAAAGGCTATTGTCCAACGGAAATACAGAGGTTGTCAGGCTTAATTCGAAGACTCTCCGTTAGGACCTTTACCTGGACGACTATAGGTTCCAATACTCGGTGTTTCATTTTTAGTTAAATATATTTTGCGTATGCCAAATCTACTGTCTCTAATCGTGGCAGGTTTAAACTTTGCATCAGTGTCAAACGTTTTTTTTCTCATGGAGACCATCGATTCCATTGAAGAGCTTGTGTTTCTTGTCCTTGGGTAGCGCCAACAGCTCTAGTAAGCGAATCACGAAAATCGCGGTCGCTAGGTTTGTCTACTTTGCTAGATTTATTTAATTGGGGTTCCAACGCCGCCGCCAGGAGTTGTGCCACCAAATTGACCAGTAGAGCCGATACCAGCAACGTACTCAACGCCTTGACGAATAGGTGCAGGAGGTTTTCCGGCGTTATCATCAGCACGGTCACGACCAACGCGAGCCGCATAATTTGAATGTCGTCCAGCTGCTTCTGCTTGGCTTAACTCTCCTGAGTCAACCATTGCTTGAATTTTCTTAACTGTCATGCGAGGACCTGAAGACCCACCACGCTTTGGTGGTGGTGGAGCAAACGCAGGGTTCCAAGAGGCTTTTGCGTTGTCAAGGTCAGCAGATTGAGCGTGTGGGTTAGCTTTACCAAAACCTGTTAAATGTTCAGAGGCACGTCCACGACTCCAGTCTTGCTGTTGCACAGTAGCGTCAATACGGCTTGACTCACGATTAAACTTATCTACTTCGCCTGTTTGCTGACGACCAAAATCTAAAGCGCTATTTTGATTTGCAAGAAAAGCACCGTGAGACATTTCATCACGACGCATCTGCATGTACTGTCGCATTTGACGGCTACTCATGCCACCCATACCGCCGCGACGGCTACCGCCAAAATATCTTCCAGCAGCGTTATCGCCTACACCTGAATTAAGGTTCATGCTTCCCTCCGGGTATGATGGCATATTAATATTGTTCCTGTTCTACTTAAGAAAGTCTGTCTAAACTTGGACGAAAATCTCCGCTAATTGGGTCAACAAAATCTTCCCAGCTAAATACTGGTTCTCTGTCACATCTTCCGTCAGCGTAAGCCATAGTCTGATTCTAGATGTTTTTTCTCGCACATACGTGCTAAATCAGGAACAACGTAACGCTTATCGCATAAAGCGCAGGTATAGCGCTTTATGCGTTCAGCATCATCCACTACTTACCGCAGGTTGGGCACTTAGCTGCTGCTGTAGCAGGTTTAGCTGCTCCCGCTGCTTTGAACTTTGGGCGGCCAAAGCCAACAATTGAAATCAAGACTCCAGCCTTGTTCTTCTTAAATGCACGAAGTTGCTTGCACACTTCTCCGCCATTTCTTTGGCTTCCAGACTTCTTTGAAGATGTGTTGCCTTCTATACACCAAACAGTGCCATCTTCATTATCTTTTACAACAATACCAACGTGAGAAATTCTATCGACGCCGTCTGCGGGGAAATCAAAATAGACGATATCTCCTGGTTCTGGGTCTGCAATATCTCCATCAACCCAAGCACCAGCTTTTTTGAAAGCCTGTGCTCCACCTGGAGTGTAAACAGTGTTAGGGATTTTTACGCCAGCTTCGTTTCCACACCAGTTGACGAAACTTCCGCACCATGGTTGAAAATTAGCCTTTGTATACGCGCCGTACTTTGTCTCATTGTCCTTAGGACCTTCAATAGTACCTAGCTCTGCTGTAGCAACTTCAATAAGACGGGCTGCTGTTCCTTGTTCTGCCATTACTCTTTATCCCAATCTGTATCAACTGGTTGTTCTTCTGGCATAGCGCCATTTGGCTTTGCTGCTAAACGAGCAGCTGTAGCGTCAATTTCTGCTTCAAGCTTCTTGTCAGCCTGTGTGTTCTTGGCATCCATCTCTTTGTTTGACAACTGTGCTGCCATAACATCTTTAGCACCAGAAGACCCAATAAGAATACCTGCAAGCGTTCCTGTAATAAAAGTAGCAATACTGCCCAAAACGTTAAAGAACATCTTGTCATTCTCTGACTGTGCTCCAATAGGCTGTGTTACGAACAAAAGACCATAAAGAATGCCTAGTGAGGTTGCCAATAGGATTGTTCCTAATGTGATACCTAGAATAAACTTTAATCTAGCATCTAAGTCTTGTGGTGTTAGTTTTTCTCTAAGCATTTGGTGTTCCTTTTGGTTGAGGGGTCTTTACTAAGTCTACAGGACAGGTCTGTGTAGCGGTACAGATAGGCGGCTTACATTCTGGGGTTTCCCAATTTTTTGGGTCTTGACATGGGTATCTAAAAAATCCGCTGTACCCGCAACTACTTAGAGATATAGCCAATAGTAAAGCGGCTAGTGCACATCCAACTTTTTTCATTCTTCATCCTTTGGGTTACGTAGTCGGTAAGTCACCGCCCAAGCAAATAATGTTCCCATAATTGCGTACCCCACAATTGTTTTTGCTGAACCGTCTAGCACTACCCAAGCAATAAACATGCCTAGTAGTGTCCATAGCTGGTCAACCATATCTCTTAGTACTCTCACGGTTTTCTCCTATATCCTGATTGTCCAGAAGCGCCTCCGCCTCCAGTACTTCCTCTCGTTGAACCTCCTGCAGCACCTGCAGCAGCACCAACAGCATTTATTGCAGCACCTGCCGCAATAACTGTTGCAACAACAGCTTTTGTTGATTCTTCACGCTCTTCAGTGGACATGTCCGCACCAATGCTTGCAAATGCTTGTAGTGCCTCACCTGGGTCGCTAAATATTGCGCCAATTAATTCTGATGGGTTCTCCAGTAAAACTAGAGCCGCAGCTACGTCTGCTGTAATTATAACTTCGTTACCATCTTCATCCTGCCTAACCTCGACAGGAGTCTCTTCGGGAAGGTCCTTATACTCAATACCAGCATCTTGAATCTGCTCTTTTGTAAGAGTTTCGCCAGGGGCTACTGATTCAATCAAAGCTTCAGCAACAAGTTCTTTCTCAGCGGTAGTCAGTTTTCCGTCTTCAGATAAAGCCTCAGATAGGGCCGACACTTCTTCAGCAGTAACTTTTCCATCTGCGTTTAGGGCTTCCAAAACAGCCTCAGCATCGGCAGCAGAAAGAGTTCCGTCAGATAAAACGTTCTCTACTGCAGCAGTAGCGGCTTCCTCTTCAGTTATGGTAACCTCTGGAAATGATTCTTCTATCGGATTTTTTGGCTCTGGCTCTGGTAACACTGGTGGTGTTTCTTCTTCCACAGGTGGTTCGACTTCCAAAGGAGGCTCCTCGGTTACTACGGGTGGCTCTTCAACTTCTACCGCTGGTGGTAGCTCTTCTGTGGGTTCTGATGGCGTTTCTGTACCAGTGGCAGGGTCGGTAGATGGCTCTGGACCAGGCTCAGGCGAAGGCTCTGGAGTTGGCTCTGGAACAGGCTCGGGCTCAGGTCCGGGCTCTGGAGAAGGCTCAGGACTTGGTTCAGGAACAGGCTCGGGAACAGGTTCAGGCTCTGGGGTTGGCTCTGGTGAAGGCTCAGGCTGTGGTGAAGGCTCTGGCTGAGGTTCGGGTGTTGGCTCAGGTGACGGAGTTGGATTTGTTGGGGCCGGGTCCACTGGTGGAGTTGTAGGTGTTGGAGTGGGTTGTGGTGTTGGTTCCACTGCTGGTGGGATTGTTGGTGTGGGCGTTGGCTCAACAGGAACAGGAGTAGGTGATGGAGTTGGTGTGGGTTCTATTGATGGTGTTGGCGTTGGGGTTGGTACTACCGTTGACTGTGTTGGTGTGGGGCTGGGTGTTGATGAAGGTTCTGGCACATTGGTTGCACTTGGTGAAGAACTTGCGGAAGGAGTAGGCGATGGCGCAGGAGATGGGTCAGGACTTGGGGATGGCGAAGGAGACGGCTGAGGTGTTGGACTCGGCTGCACAGAAGGCTCTGGGGAAGGTACAGGAGTTGCAGAAGGCGTTGGAGAAGGTGAAGGCACTGGAGTTACGGGTGTCGGAGTTGGAGATGGCTCTGGACTCGGCGCGGTCGAAGTTGATGGTTCGGGAGTAGGTGATGGTACAGGTGTTGAAGTTTGTGTTGGGGACGGTGTTGCTGTTGCTGTTGGCGTATCTGATGGCGAAGGGGTTGGAGTTGTTGCAGTAGATGTATCAGAAGTTGTAGGTGTTGGGCTTGGTTCAATCGGTGTTGGCACTACTCCGTTGTAATACAAGACGCTTCCAGTTGCTGTTGTAGACACAAAAGTTTTCCATTGTCCTTGTGTAGCAATAGAACAAAAGAGCGCGGCAATATTGCCCTTACCTTCAAAAAATTGAGTTGTGTTATTCCAACCAACATTAAATACTTTAGACTCGCCAGCTTCATTAGCACAGGTAACTGAATTTCCTGCAGGGGTCATCTCTGCGTAGGCTGGGTTTGGGAATAATAAAGGAAAGAAAGCTGCGGATGTTAAAACAGATAGTGCTGCGAATAAGCGCAAGCGTTTCATTATTACATAAATTATACTAAATCAAAGCAGATTCGGGGTCCCAAACAGACAGTGACTTAAGTAAAAGTCCTTCATACTTTTCTTTTGCGTGGTGACCACAGAACATTAACTCTCCATTTAAAAATGTAAACACAACTTTTGCTGCAGCACTGCAGGAGTCACAACGGTCATTAAGAGTAAGTGCTTCACGCTCCGTGGTAGTAATCATTGACTTCCTCCTCCATCTCCTCCGCCGGAATCTCCGCCAGAATCTGCTGCTGCATCAGGGGCTCCACCTTGCGCGTTGCCACCATAACCACCGTAAAGTCCGCCGTAACCAAATCCGTATCCACCATATCCGTACCCTACATGAGAATAACTAGGTACACCAGTGCGACTGTTTATGTGAATATCTTGAAACTGAGCGTGAGTATGGTGGCGATGGTGTTTATGCTTTTTACTCACTTTTTTCCTCGCTTTCCATAAGCGTAGCCGCCCTGTGCGTAATACTCTTCAGTAGACATTGTTCTAGCAAGTTGGTAGCGACGCCTTAAATGAACAGTATCGTCAGGGTACTCGTGTTCCCATTTCTGGGCTTTTGGCTTTTCATCACCCAAAGTTCTGTACTCATCAAACTGGTCAGAGTCTGGGTTCACTTCTCGTTTTCTTTCTTTCCTGCGCGACGCTTGTTTTCTTTAGCAGTGTTCTTACTACGAGAAATAGCGCGAAGGTTTCCCTTTGAATCATTGTTATGGTTATTGTCTTTGTGGTCCACAGTAGTGTCCTTAGACTTAATCTTGCCGTTCTTAGACTCGTAGTCGGCACGAGCTTTATTCTTAGAGGTAGTGTGCCACTTACCATCTTTACCTTTGGTTTTGTAAACGTAAATAGGGCGTCCGCCATTAGCATCAGAACCTTTATAAGGTCCAAACTTTTTTGTCTCAGCCATTATTGTCCTCCTCATGGTGCTCTTTGTGTGCTGCTGCAGCCGATTGACGATTAGGAAATACTTGGTCTTCTACAGTAGATGATGTTCTAGTTTTCTTATCAAATTTTTGATATTTGTACTTTCCAGACCAATTACAACCTTCACCTTGACACTCAGCAATAACCCCGCCGTTAGTGCGCTCAGTGTAAAGCTTATGGCCTTTTGGCACTAACAATCCCACTTTCTACGCGCTTTGTTCAAACGACTGTTTGGGTCTTTAGCTGCTTTAGGAAAATCTTTTGCTTGTCCAGCAGAACGTGCACAGTAAGACTTACGACGTGCAGCAGACTTAGGAGACTTCTTTGCCTGCTCTTTACTTACAGGAGGCTTTAGGTTGTGGCCTTCTTTTTTGGCAGAAGCACGACCTTTTGCGTTCAGTCCACCTTCAGAGTTCTGGCCTTCTTTTCGTGTCCACGCTGGTGATTTAGCCATTTTTCTTATGCCAATCTTTAGTAGCTTTAACTCCTTGAGCAATTGTCTTAGAGCCTGCTTTTTTTGTTAAATTAATTTTATCGTATTTTCCTTTATTTCCAGCGTGGTCAACGATAACTTCGCCTTTTTTATTCTTCTTAATGGTGTGCTTTTCACCAGAAACTTTAATAGTTTTAGCCATTATTAGCTCTCACTAATACTTGTCATCGCTCCTGGATTAGAAGTCGCGGTAGGAGTTGACCTTGGATTTGTTTGGGGCATAGCTCCTGCAATGTTTGACGCGGTGTTCATACCACGCATAAAGGAGGCTCCGCGGCTACTAGCGGTGCTTGCAGGGTTTACTGCAGCCTTTGTTACTCCAGAGGCAGCAGCACGTGCTGCTCCGCCTTCTACAGCACTAGCTGCGCCTGCTCGTAGAGCTGCGCTTCCAGCAATGCGTGCAACCGCACCAATAATCAGAGGAATCATTAGCGTTCTCCTTTGTTTCTCTTTGACTTGTTAAGCACATCAGATGCGTTAGGTGAAACAGAATACTGTCCATATGATGGTCGTGGCCCACTAAACTGTCCTACATTTGTCATACGAAATTCTTTCAAACGGGCCGACTCTGTACGTACACCGTCTTTGCCTAAAGCATTTTCTGCGCGAGTAGGTCCAAGTGCTGGGTCTTTAATCATAGATTTTATCTTCTGGTTCGGTATCTTTAGCGCCAGTAATTTTATTTGCTAGCGGTGTTCCTTTTGGACGGCGACGGTCAGAAGGTCCTGGGTTTGCAGATGCACATTCTTCAGGTGTGCTGTGGAAGACATTGCTTCCTCTTGCACCTCTAGTCTTTACTTTGTTTACTTTTCCTGCAATTGGTTTTCCGCAGGAATCACAACTTGGAAACTGTCCTTTATCTGGATTCATTTTCTGAGCGGTCCTCTTGCTGCTGGTCCTTCAGAGTTTGATTCAGCAACAGCCATTCCTTCATGACCTACGTTAGCTTCTGCGTAATCAAACTGCGGAGTACGCTTATTAGGGATAGCCGCACCTAATGGTGGCTCTTGCATGATTGCTTCAACAGATTGAGAATCTCCCCGACTAAGTCCGCGGGAAAACTCTTTAGCACGACTAGCGGCCCACTCTTGGTCGGCTGATTCTGCTTGTTCTTTAGTAATACCTTTACCGTGCTTTTCAAGCATGTACTTGACAGCATCTGGGTGGTAGTTGTTATTAAGCTCAGTCTCTTTATTTCTTGACATTATTCAGTCAATCCTAAGAAACGCGAAGCTTTTGCAATGCTGTTATGAAATGTCTGTAGACGGCTTCCTGAATCCTCTTGAGCGGTAGCAGGAGCGCTCTTTGCATCCATACGACGGTCCACTTCTTTGTGAAGAGTCTTAGGGTCATAGGAAACGGCAAAATCAACAGGGTCTGTAGAGTTAACTATCTTTGAGCGTTCTTCTCGCCACGCTTTACCGGGGAATGAGACCACTGTTCTATCTGCTGCTGGTCGTTTTACAATTCCCTTAGCAATAGGTCCAAACTTCTCAGCCATTAGGTATCCTTTAGTGGTCGAGGTTGAATGTAACCTTCGCGGGCGGCAGTTCCTGTTGCATCACGATGCAGACGGTCTTCCATGCCAATACCTACGTGAGCTGGGTGAATATCAAACTCAAAGACACCAGAACGTGGATGCCAAGTCATGCTACTTGTATTACCTTCGTGTGTTTGTTCAACACGATGGCGTCCGCCTCCTGCTTTACCAACTTTAGTTTTTGTAACTTTTGTACTTACTGCAGCATCAGTTGTTCGTACAGCTCCGCCTCTTACTTTTCCACCCTTAGTTAAGCAAGATGCACCTGTGCACTGAACCATAACTGCTTGTCTTGACTCAGCACGACGCTTTGTCTCTGGCACATGCTCTGTTGGAACAATTTCACCTTTACCTGGGCCAATTGATTTTGAGCAGTGCAAACACTTTCCTGGATAACGATTAACAGGAACACCAGCTGCACGTGCACCCTTAGCAGTAGCAAAATCAATAGTGGTGCCGTACTCTTCTAAATCACGAGATGGGTCGTAACCTTCTCCGTTTGGACCAGTAATGCGACCAATGCGTGAACCACTTTGCAATGCAGCATCAATTGCTGATGCGCGACGAGGAGCCATAGACTCTGGCATGTCTGGGTCATCAGAGTGGTCAATTGGTTGACGCGTAGGTGGCTTTGGCTTACGCGTAGGAGCAGCAGCCTTACGTGTAGGTTTTCTAGGTGCTCTTGGCATTCTTCTATTCTCCCTTATAAACCTTTGTAATTCTCACTTAAATCAGCGTATTCTTTCACCGCAATAGCCATCGCTGCTTGAACCTCTAGATACAACTTAGGATGGCGTTCAAGTAGATGTTGGAGTATCCCCCGGATACTTCTCACATTTGCTAAACATCCATTATTCATATCTAACATAATCAAACGCGCACAATTGCCAACGCTGTCGGAGCGGTCATCTTGCTCAGTGAGCCACGATACAAACATGGCTATATGGTAGTTAGAAACCTCTTCCGTGACACTCCATAACCAATTCAATTGAAGACTTACCTCGGGAGAAGTGAGCAGCAATCTTAGGTGCCATCCCGTCAATAAGTATCTGATGCATCCCAAGGCGCTTGATGCGTTTCTTCAAGATAGCACCATCTTTGTTCTCCTCGGCAATCATTCCCATGTACAGAATGGTCCAAACGACACAAGCCTCAAAGTCATCCTTATAGTTCCACGACATCTCTTTAATCATCTCAACAACTGGCTTTGTAGCTGGGTAGGTAGCATCTGTCGTAGTTGCGTCGTAGATACGCACAAAATCAGCATAGATAGCCTCAGGGGCACGCAAAGCCGTCCAGCCTTTCACAATGCCAAAATACCACTCGTCCGTTGGAAACTTCATCCACTTGTCCTTAAAGCCAAGTACATAGATGCACCAGTCATCAAAGCTTCCTGTGCCAAAATACAACCTGACCTTGTCGTCATCTGATGTAAAGGTAGCAACGTGTTGTTTGAGTGGAGCCGTCTTGCTTGGCCCAAAATTCTTTTCAATTTGAGCAAGCGCGGTATCTAATGCTTCTTGTCGATTCATTTACAAAGCGTAACACTTAGGCTACTGACTGCAATTTCTGCAACCCCTCAAAAAAATTTCATACCCCCTCGGCTACTGTGCTGAATATGCGGTGTCACCTACCCCCGTTGCCTGGCCTCGGCTGTGAGATTGGTCACACTTAAGGGTGGGGGTCTGCTGTGAGTCGCGTCACATTACGGCGAGTGGTCTAGGTTTGCTCCCCGAGTGGTTGTACCTTTGTCTTATTGGTAATCGTTACCAATACCTAACAAGGGGGCTAACCATGAACGACCTAACACCAGCAACACCAACCGAGCCAACACTGGCCGAGCAATACGACCACTGGGCACCAGTAGTCCTCGAACTCAAGGGCGAGTTCGTAAGCAAGACAGCCAGTGACATCGAGTACACATACAAGCGTGCCGATACCTATCGCTCAATCTCTGACACCATGACCACCAACATCGAGTCGGTCAAGGAATACCTCATCGAGAACTACGATGACCTCGGTCATCATGCCGATGAACTCGCCACACTCCTCGACATTGAACTCGAGCGTGAGGTCACTTACTCCATCTCAATGTCTGCCACGGTCACCGTCACCGTCAAGATGGGTGAGGACGCCGAGGACCTCATCACCGAGAACCTGTACATTGACTCCAGTGACAGCAACATCAACATTGATGACTACAATGTGGATACCGTATACGAGGCTTAGTTAGCCCTAAGAAGTACGAGCCCCCACTCCCGTCAGGGTGGGGGCTTCGTGCTGTCCGCGTTTGCGGTCCGCGAATTGTTTGTGTTGGCCCACCCGCCCCGTTTATATATAAGGGAGTATAAGGGAGGGAGAGAGTTGTGTGATGCGTATCACATTCGAGTGGTCTAGGTTTGCCCCCCAAGCGGGTCTAATGTTCTACCTATCAGCAACCGCTGATACTGACAAAGGGGCAGAAAATGACACGTAAAGATTACGTAGCAATTGCTGAGGCTATCGCCTCAGTTCGTGAACACTCATACCTTTCAGGTATGCCTCAATTCCAAGCAGGAATTGACCAAGTAACTGGAGCAATCGCTCAGGCTCTAGCCAATGACAATCCACGCTTTGACCACGGAAGATTTCTAACCGCAACAATGGGGGGCAAATAATGACTCAGGAACTTATTGAGATTCGTCTTAGCGAACCGCAAATCTTTGTACTTCGCCAAATGTTGGAGTTGGAACTCAACTCAAACTTGAGAATGTCTCGCCACGAGACAGCCTTACAAGCCTTCAAGCGATTGACAGGCTATGACCCAGGAAGGGGAAAGAAAGGACGCCAGGAAGCACTGGCAGTCCTAGCCAAATTCGAGATAGGGGAAGACGATGAGTAATGTATGGTCAAGTTCGGTCACCTCAGAAATGACCAAAGGAATGACTGGCGATGAAATTGAAATCCTAATCGCCGATTTAGATGACGCGGTTATGGGAGTCTGTCAGGACCACGGCATAGAAGGATAATTCCCGGGAGCCGGGGGGCGAAAGCCTCCCGGTTCTTTTTTTTTAGGGATGCCAAATACTCATTTACCCAATGCCTCTGCCAATGTTTGTG
>Ga0209401_1000041_pt1 | contig 92316 bp, 68 predicted proteins | sample M_140807_MF_Meta_FD_187318 | JGI IMG/M metagenome (GOLD analysis project Ga0209401, IMG submission 187318) | Freshwater microbial communities from Lake Montjoie, Canada to study carbon cycling - M_140807_MF_MetaG (SPAdes) (version 2) | ecosystem: Environmental > Aquatic > Freshwater > Lake...
GCAGACCCGCGAACCAGTGCGGTTTAGCTTCCGCTTCAAAGGCCTTCCGGGCCGACCCGGCTTGGCGAGCGCAGCTCGCTGGTGCTTACCCGGGCATCCTGCCCTGGTGCGAAATCGTGACGTGACTTTCCCGCCGCCTTTTCCGTCGGCACGCCGCCGCTCCTGATGCTGAGGAGCGGGTCGGAGGCACGCGCAGTCGACGGTGAACTTTGACTGAAAGAGTTGACGCACCACGCCCGTGGAGGCTGCAACGTCAAAGTCCGCCGGCGACGAGCATGTCTCAGGCCCGCGAACCAGTGCGGTTTAGCTTCCGCTGCAAAGGCCTTCCGGGCCGACCCGGCTTGGCGAGCGCAGCTCGCTGGTGCTTCCACGGGCATCCTGCCCCGGTATCGAGGCGTAGCTCTCGGAAGCTGGTGCGCTCTGCTTGCAGCACTCCGTCACACCCGATGCTGAGGAGCGGGTCGGAGGCACGCGCAGGAGCCGGTGCATTTTGCGACTCAGAGACGGCAAACCATCGTCCCGGAGTCTCCCGTAGCAAAGTCCGCCGGCGACGAGCATGTCGCAGACCCGCGAACCAATGCGGCTCAGCTTCAGGCCACCCCGGATGAGTGAACCTCCGCTCGCCGGAGCATCGATGCGTCGCCCGGTTGCGATCTAGTGGCCAGCCGGCCACGAGAAGAGCCGGATGCGGTTGCCGTCGGGATCGACGATGCAGAGTTCGCGGAAGCCTTCGTGGTGCGTCTGCGGCGGAGTGACCGTCGCACCGGCAGCGGCCAGCCGATCGTGGGCCGCATCCAGGTCCTCGACCTCGAAGCCGAGGCTCCAGCGTGCGCTCGGCTCACCCGGCGTCGGGCGGCCCAGGATCGCCAGCCGGGTGTCCCCCGCCTCGAAGAGCGCGTAGCCATCGTCGACGACGCGGACCAGCACCCGCAGACCGAGGACGTTGCGATACCACTCGACGAGCTCTGGCCAGCGTGCGGTCCGCAGCTCGACGCTGAACAGGCTGGGGCGATGTGGCACCGACATCATGGCCGGGGTTATACCCTCCGGCCTCGCGCCACACGGGCGTCGTCGCGGCCGGTTCGCCGGCGGCTCCTGCAGGCCCGCGGAATCCCGGCTTCACGAAACAGCCGAAAAAACCGACAATCATCGCTTTCGTCGCGTTCCCGGTCTGGCGGTGGACGCCGCCCCAGCCCTCCTTCCCCGGCACCCGAGACCCACGTGTCACAGCCCACGGACCACAATCCTGCGCCGGCCGGCGGACCGGCCCCCGGCACCGGCACCCGCGGGGCGCTGGAGAAGGCCCGCCGCGACAAGCTCGAGAAGCTGCAGGCGCTCGGGATCGATCCGTGGGGCCGGCGATACGACGGCGTCACGGCGATCGCCGCCGTCCGCGAGGCCGGCACGTCCCTCGACCCGTCGCCCGACTTCACCGGCGGCCCCGCCGTCCGGATCGCCGGAAGGATCATGCTCCTGCGGAGCGCCGGCAGCCTCGTGTTCATCGACCTCGTCGACCGCACGGGCCGCATCCAGATCATGCTCGGCAAGAAGCAGGTCGGCCCCGACACCTGGAAGGTGATCGATTGCCTCGACCTTGGCGACATGATCGGCGTCGACGGCCGGCTGGGCCACTCGAAGACCGGCGAGATGACCGTCTTCGCAACGGGCGTCGAGTTCCTGACGAAGTCGCTGGAGACGCCTCCCGACAAGTATCACGGCCTGGTCGACGCCGACCTCCGCCAGCGGATGCGGTATCTCGACCTCATTCACGGCGAGGGCGTCCGCGACCGGTTCGTCGCTCGCTGCCGGATCGTCGAGGCCGTCCGCAAAACGCTCACGTCACGAGGCTACCTCGAGGTGGAGGGGCCGACGCTCCAGGAGAGCGCCGGCGGCGCCGCGGCCCGGCCGTTCAAGACCCACCACAACGCGCTCGACATGCCGCTGGTGCTCCGCATCGCGCTGGAGCTGCACCTGAAGCGGCTGCTCGTCGGCGGCCTGGAGCGGGTCTTCGAGCTCGGCCGCGTCTATCGCAACGAGGGGGTGAGCCCGCGGCACAACCCCGAGTTCACGATGCTGGAGGCCTACGAGGCCTACGGCGACTACGGCACGATGATGGACCTCACCGAGGCGATCTTCCTCGAGGCCGCGCAGGCCGCCGGCACGCCGACCAGGTTCGAGTGGATGGGGCACACGGTCGACCTCACGCCCCCCTTCCGCCGCGCGAAGTACGACGACCTGCTCGCCGAGGTGGCGCAGTGCGACCCCGCCGACCCCGCCAGTGTGGCCAAAGCGGCGGCGGGCCTGGGCATCGAGACCGCGGGGCGGCACCCGGACGTGATCAAGAGCGACCTCTTCGAGGCGACGGTCGAGAAGACGCTCTCCGGGCCGGTGTTCGTCATCGACTATCCCGCCGCGATCTGCCCGCTGACCAAGCGGAAGGCCGGTGCGCCGCACGTCGCCGAGCGTTTCGAGCTCTACGTGGCGGGCATCGAGCTGGCCAACGCCTACACCGAGCTCAACGATCCCGACCTGCAGGAGGAGCTCTTCCGCACGCAGCTCTCGGGCCTGCCGCAGGAGGAATCGATGGCCCGGATGGACACCGATTTTCTCCGCGCCCTGCGGCACGGCATGCCGCCGGCCGGCGGCCTCGGGATCGGCATCGACCGGCTGGTGATGTTTCTCACCGCCGCGCCCTCCATCCGCGACGTGATCCTCTTCCCGATCCACCGGCCGCAGGCGGAGGGCTGACCAGCCCTGCCGAGCCCCATGTACAAGCTCCTGCTCTGCTGGCGGTATCTCCGCACCCGCTGGATCGCGCTGGCGAGCGTGGTGAGCGTGATGCTCGGCGTGGCCACGATGATCGTGGTCAACGCCGTGATGGCGGGCTTCTCCCACGAGATGCAGACACGGATCCACGGGATCCTCTCCGACCTCGTCTTCGAGAGCCACTCGCTCTCCGGCTTCCAGGACCCAAAGTGGCACATGGAGGAGATCGAGCGGGCGGCGGGTGATCAGATCGCCGGCATGACGCCGACCGTCGCGGTGCCCGCGATGCTCAGCTTCCAGGTCCGCGGCCAGTGGCTCACCCGGCAGGTGATGTTCATCGGCATCGACGAGACGACGCATGCGATGGTGAGCGACTTCGGCAGCTACCTGCAGCACCCGGCCAACCGGCAGCAGCTCTCGTTCGCGCTCCGCGACGGCGGCTACGACACCAGCGACAGCCAGGCGGACGGCGCCGCGGGAGAGAACGGCCCGAAGCGGCCCGCGCTGGAATCCGCCGGCTGGCCGCACCGGCGGATGCGGGTGGCCCGCGAGAAGCTGTGGCGGGAGCGGGAGACGGCCCGCGGCGCTGCGGCCGGGCAGCCCGCGCGACCGGTCGACCAGCAGGTTGACGCGGTGCTGGCCGCCACGAGCCCCACCGCCGACCCAGCGTCGGTGAGCCCCACCGCCGACCCAGCGTCGGTGAGCCCCACCGCCGACCCGGCGGCGGTGGGTCCAACAGCCGATGGCACCGCGGCGAGTCCGGCCGCAGATGGAGCGCCGGCAGTGCCGCCGGCTGCGGAACGCCGCGACCCGTTCCGCGCCGCCCGTCCCGACGAGGGCCTGACCATGGATCCTGCCAAGGAACAGTTCACCGGCATCGTGCCGGGCATCGGCCTGGCGAGCTTCCGTGATTCCGAGGGCGTCGACCGCTTCCTCGTGCTGCCCGGCGACGACGTGAAGATCACCTTCCCCACGGCCGGCACGCCGCCGAAGGCGGTGAGCGACACGTTCACGATCGTCGATTTCTACGAGAGCAAGATGAGCGAGTACGACTCGAACTTCGTCTTCGTGCCGATCGCCGCCCTGCAGCGGATGCGCGGCATGATCGACCCCCAGTCTGGCATCGCCAGCGTCAACTCGATCCAGATCCGGCTCAAGCCCGGCGCCAACCTCGACGCCGTCCGCGACCGGCTGCGGAAGGCCTTCCCCGCCGAGATGTACGCCATCTCCACCTGGCGCGACAAACAGGGGCCGCTCCTCTCGGCCGTCGACATGGAGATGGCGGTGCTCAACATCCTCCTGTTCATGATCATCGCCGTCGCGGGCTTCGGCATCCTGGCCATCTTCTTCATGATCGTCGTGGAGAAGACCCGCGACATCGGCATCCTCAAGTCGCTCGGCGCCGGCTCGTCGGGCATCGCCGGCATCTTCCTCGGCTACGGGCTCTTCCTGGGGCTCGTGGGGGCGGGCGTGGGGCTCGCGCTCGGCCTGGCGATCACCTGGAACATCAACACCATCCGCGCCGGCGTGGAGTGGTGCACCGGCCAGCGGGTGTTCGACCCGTCGATCTACTACTTCTTCAAGATCCCCACGATCGTGAACCCCGTGACGATCGCCTGGATCATCGCCGGCGCCGTGGCGATCGCCGTCGCGTCGAGCGTGCTGCCCGCCCTGCGTGCCGCCCGCCTCCACCCGGTGGAGGCGCTCCGCCATGACTGACGCCGCCACGGGCGAAGCGATCCTGCGGGTCGTCGACGTGCGGAAGAGCTACCGCTCCGGCGGCGGCACGCTGGAGGTGCTCCGCGGCGTCGACTTCACCCTCGAGCCCGGGGGCTTCGTCGCCGTCGTCGGTCAGAGCGGCTCCGGCAAGAGCACGCTGCTGCACCTCATGGGTCTGCTCGACGCGCCCGACTCGGGCGAGGTGCACCTCGGCGGCGAACGGATCGACAACGTCTCCGCCTCCCGCCGCGACCGGCTGCGCAACACCGCCATCGGCATGGTCTTCCAGTCGTACCACCTGCTGCCGGAGCTCGACGCCCTGGAAAACGTGCTGGCGCCGCTCATGGTCCGGCACGGCGTGTGGGAGTGGCTGCGGGTGCGGGCCGACGCCCGGGAGCGGGCCCGCGGCCTCCTCGACCGCTTCGGTCTCGGCGGCAGGCTGCACCACACGCCGCGGCAGCTCTCCGGCGGCGAGATGCAGCGGGTGGCGATCGCCCGGGCCCTGGTGGCCGAGCCCCGGGTGCTCCTGGCGGACGAGCCGACGGGGAATCTCGACGAGGCCAGCGGCGCCGGCATCCTCGACGCGCTGTGCGAGTTGAACGCCCGCGACGGCCTTTCTATAGTGCTCGTGACGCACGACGCGGCGATCGCTCGCCGCGCTGCGAGTGTCGTGCGGCTGGCGGCGGGCCGCGTCGCCGGAGCCTGACGCTCCGGCTGCGCGGGGGGCGGGCCGGCCGACGCGACCGGAGAGCGTCCGATCGCGGGAGAATCCCGCAGCCACCGAGAGCCATCCATGCCGCGCATCATCTTCATGAACGATCGCCTCGTGCCCGAGGACGAGGCCCGCGTGAGCGTGTTCGACCACGGGCTGCTCTACGGCGACGGCGTGTTCGAGGGGCTACGGAGCTACTCGGGCCGCGTGTTCCGGCTCGACGCCCACCTCGACCGGCTCTGGGCCAGCGCCCGGGCAATCTGCCTGGAGATCCCGCTCTCGAAGGAGCAGGTGGCGAAGGCCGTCGTCGACACGCTCGCCGCCAACGAGCTCCCCGACGGCTACGTCCGCCTCGTGGTGACCCGCGGCGCCGGCAGCCTCGGCCTCGACCCCAACCGCACGGCACACCCGCAGGTGATCGTGATCGCCGACACGATCAGCCTCTACCCGCGGGAGTTCTACGACAAGGGGCTGCGGATCGTGACAGCCGCCACCCAGCGGGTGCAGTCGGCGGCGCTCTCCCCGCGGATCAAGTCGCTCAACTACCTGAACAACATCATGGCGAAGCTCGAGGGCCTGCAGGCGGGCTGCGTCGAGGCGCTCATGCTCAACCACAAGGGCGAGGTGGCAGAGTGCACGGCCGACAACGTCTTCGTGGTCCGCGGCGCACGGCTGCTCACGCCTCCGCCCGACGCCGGCATCCTCGAGGGGATCACCCGCGGCGCGGTGATGGACCTCGCCCACGCGGCCGGCATCGACTGCCGCGAGGCCACGCTCGTGCGGCACGACCTCTACACGGCCGACGAGTGCTTCCTCACGGGCACGGCCGCCGAGGTGCTGCCCGTCGTGGAGATCGACGGCCGCAAGGTCGGCACCGGCCTGCCCGGCCCGATCACGACCCGGCTCATAGCCGATTTCAACCGTCTCGTCCGGTCGTGACGGCCCCTCCACACAACCGTTGTGCCGAACCGCGCGGGCGAGGCGTCTCCAATCGCGCTGCGTGAGGTTCCGGATTCACCGTGTCCCGAGAGCCGGCGTAGCTGACGAGCGAAGCCATGGATGGCGGAGCGAAGTCAGCTTCGAGAGAGCGGCGGCCTGGAGGGCCGGAGCGAACGTCCGGCGACGGGCACGGGGAGGCCGGAACCGGGCCATGCCTGACGACGACACGGGAGCCACCGCGCCGTGACGCACGCGGGTCGGCCGGTGTGCGGCACGGTCGATCTACCCGCGCGACCGCTGTTCCTCGTCGCCCATCGCGTCGTACCGCGAGACGTAGCCCGGCTGGCGAGCCCGGATGAGCTCGGCCTCATACTCGCTCACGACCCGCCGCTGGATGAGGTCGCGACAGGCGGCGTTGATGGGGTGGGCGATGTCGGCGTGGAGCCTGACGCGGCCGTCGCCGTCGCGCGGCGGCGGGCCCTCGGGCAGCTTCGCGCCGCAGTGGCTGCAGAAGCCCGACTTGAGCGGGTTCTTGCCGCCGCACGCCAGGCAGTTGCTGGAGAGCTTGCGGCTCGGCATCGCGACGAACGGCCCGCTCGGCCCTCCGATGATCTTCAGGTCGCGGACGACGAAGGCGGAGTCGATCGTGATCGAGCAGTAGGCGAGCAGCCGCTCGGCCGCCTGCTGCACGAGCTTCACACGGACTTCCGTGATCTCCATGCCCCGCCCCCCGCTGTCTGCCCCGCCGATCCGCCCATCCGTCCCCGACCATGCGACCGCCGGCCGGCCGCCAACCGACCGTCAGGCCACCCGTCACGCCACCCTGCCCGCCGGCGCGAGCCGCACGGCATACACGCCCGGCCAGCCCGCCATCCGCAGCCGCGCCGCCACCAGCCGTGATTCGGTCGCTGACCGCATAACCGCGAAACAGCCGCTGCCGCTGCCCGTGAGCAGCGGGTGCGCCGCGCCGGCCCGTGCGAAGGCGTCGAGCAGCCTGTCCACCTCCGGGCAGAGGCCGCGGGCGGCCTCCTGGAGCGCGTTGTGCATGAGCGGAAAACCGCCGCGCAGCCGGCCGGACGCCAGCGCCGCCGCGAGGCGTGCGGCCTCGCCCCGGCGGGCGGGGTCGGGCGTGCAGTGACCGTAGACGGCGGCCGTCGACAGGCCCGCCAGTGGCCGGGCGATGACGACGTGCAGCGGCGGAATGCCTGAGACCGTCTCGATCCGCTCCCCCCGGCCGCCCACGACCGCGGCACCGCCGGCGAAGAACACCGGCACGTCGCTGCCGATGCGGCCGCCAATGGCAGCGAGCCGGTCGTGCGGCCAGGCGATGCCCCAGGCACGCGCCGCAGCCACGAGCACCGCGGCCGCATCGCTCGACCCGCCGCCGAGGCCGGATCCCGAAGGAATGCGCTTGACGAGGTCGATGTCGAGCCCCGGTCCGTCGCCTGACTCCGGCGCGATCCCGGCCTCGGCCGCCAGCGCCGCGGCGGCGCGCACGACGAGGTTCGTGGCGTCGGTCGGCACGTCGGTGGCGAGGGACCGTCCGGCGGCCGTGGCCAGCCCGCCGGCGAACCGCACCCGCAGCCGGATGCCCGGCCGGCCCGCGACCCGCACCGCGACCGTGTCGTGGAGCGTCACCGGCACGATCAGCGACTCGATCTCGTGGAAGCCGTCGTCGCGCCGCGCGAGCACCGCCAGCGAGAGGTTCAGTTTGGCCGGCGCGCGGACGGCGATCTCCGCCGGAGCCTCGCCTGTCTCCGACCGTGGCGCAGTGACAAGCGGCATGCGCGGACCACCTGCGATACCTGGACGAGCCCCCGCGAGAGCCCGTGGCCCTCGACCGGGCCCGAATCTAACCCCCCGACGGCGGAGGGGTCAACGAGGCTGCGGCGAGGGCTTCAGCGCCAGTTCATGACGAACGCGAGCGTTCCGAGCGCCAGCGCGAGGCCGATCGCGACCAGCACCGCCAGCAGAATCGAGATGCTGCGGCCGGCCCAGAGATCTTCGCGAATCATGTCGGTGCGGTCGGCCTTGGCGAACGACGCGTTCCAGACCGGAAAGGCCCGCTCGTCGTAGACCCACTGCGTCCGCTCTTCGAAGTTCTTCTCGCTCATGTGCGTCCGTCGGACCGTCGCGGCTGTCGCCCGGGCGGACGACTATGATGGAAGGATGCCCCCAGAAATGTACCCGGCCGATTCCGGCGACGCCAGCCTCGCGGCAGCCCCCCCGCCCGCGGCCCAGGGTGCGACCGTGCCGCACATTCTCGAGCAGGACGGACATCTCGGGGCCTGGCTCGAGCGGCAGGGACAGCCGGCGTGGCGGGCGCGGGCGATCCGCCGCTGGCTCTTCGAGCGGCGGGCGGCGACGTTCGCCGACATGACCGACCTGCCCAAGGACCTGCGGACCGGGCTGGACCGCGACTTCCGCATCTGGACGACGTCGATCGCGCGGCACTCCAAGGCGGACGACGGCACCGAGAAGCTGCTGCTTGCGCTGCACGACGGCCAGCGGATCGAGTGCGTGCTTCTGCGCGACGGCGACCGCCGCACGGTCTGCATCAGCTCGCAGGTGGGCTGCGCGATGGGCTGCGTGTTCTGCGCCAGCGGCCTCGACGGCGTGATCCGCAACCTCACGACCGGCGAGATCCTCGAACAGCTGCTGCGGCTGCAGCAGTTGCTGCCGGCCACGGAGCGGCTCAGCCACATCGTGGTCATGGGGATGGGCGAGCCGCTGGCCAACCTCGACCGGCTTCTGCCGGCCCTGGCGGTCGCGCAGGATCCCGAGGGCCTCGGCATCTCGCAGCGGCGGATCACCGTCTCGACGGTCGGGCTCCCCGCGGCGATCGACCGGCTGGCGGCGGAGAACCCGGGCTACCACCTCGCCGTCTCCCTGCATGCGGCCGAGGATCAGCTGCGGACGCGGCTCGTGCCGGTGAACAAGTCGATCGGGCTGGTCGAGGTGATGGCCGCGGCCGACCGCTACTGGGAGGCCTCCGGCCGGCGGCTGACGTTCGAGTACGTGCTGCTCGGCGGCGTGAACGATTCACCCGAGGACGCCGGGCGGCTCGCGCGACTGCTCGGCCGTCGGGCGGCGCTGGTCAACGTGATTCCCTACAACTCGGTCGCCGGGCTCGAGTGGCGGGAGCCCTCGAAGGGATCGCAGGAGCGGTTTCTCGACGTGCTGCGGCAGGCGGGCGTGAACGTGCAGGTCCGCCGGCGGAAGGGAGCCCGGATCGACGCCGCCTGCGGCCAGCTGCGGCGGCTCGAGCGGCAGGCGTAGGCCGCCGCAACGCCGGCGTCAGCAGGCGAACGCAGATCACGGCTCCATGTCTGGCAAGCACTCCCAGAGCACGTCCGCCGAGTCGTGAGCCCGCAAAGCCTCGACCACCACGGGCAGTGGATCGGCGAAAATCCCCGGAATGTCCGCTTCCCCCGGCACCGCAATCGGAAACGCCAACTGCTCCACCGGCGGGACACACTCCGCAGCGACATCAGCCCTATTCCGACGCGGATCGACGCGATACCAGCCGTGCACGGGCAGATGCACCGCATTCAGGCCATGCAACGAGAAGGGAGCCGAACGGCCATCCTTGCTCAGCCGCTGGTAGCACAATCCGGCCGGGATGCCATGTGCTCGGAGGAGCGCGGCCAAAAGATGGCTTTTCGCGTAGCAGTAGCCGCTCCCGACGCGCAGCACTTCCGAGGCAGTGCAGGGAACTGGCTGAAGGCGGAAATCCCGGCTGTGCCGGATCTCATCGCGAACCCACTCGTAGCATCGCTTGGCGACGACAACGTGGTCTTCCGAACCGTCTGCCAGCGCCCGGGCACGCTCCAGCACCTCGGGGCGGGTCCAGTCGATCACGTCAGTCGGTCGCAGGAATTGATCCATGAGCGATCGCAGCGCGGGGCCGACTCCCACGGCTCGCTATTGCAGCCAGCCCAGCAGCAGCACGACGGCGAGCACCATGCCGAGCATGCCGCCCAGCCAGACCATCCAGTGCACGGCGGCCAGGCGGATCTCCGCCGGATCCTCGTGGTGCGTCGCCGCGAAGATGAGGCTCGCCAGCGCCACCAGCGGCAGGCCGAAGAAGATGCCGGGCACACGCCCTGCCAGGGTGGCCATCAGCGGCAGCATCAAGCAGGCCGGGGAGGCAATCGTCAAGAGCGTCGTCGCGATCATGTGAGCTGGTCCCTGCTCCTCGTTCGTGGTCTTGTGTGTCGAATCTCTGTCGGTACTGTTCGTTCGCGCCGCATGCCTGGGGCCGGCGGCTGTGGACGGCGGCCGCCGTCACGATGAGCCGGATGCGGGCGGAGCGGGCCGCCGCTTCCGCTCCTCCTCCGACGGGCCGAGCGGCCCGGCCCAGGCGTCGTAGATCACCAGCAGGTTGAGCATGCCGGCCAGCATCGTGTAGAGCGTGCCGATCTCGAAGAACGCCCCCAGCCGTCGATGCCAGTCGGCCAGTTGGTCGTGTCGAAACTGCTTCAGCGGCGGATGGTCGAAGAAATCGTCAGGCGCGATGTCGGGATCGGACCGGCCGAGCCGGTCGGCGTAGGCGGCCGAGACGTGCTGACCCGGCGACAACGGCGGCGCCATGAATCCGCTCAGCCACAGCGGCTGGCGGGCGGGGCCGTGCAGCCGCGCGGCCTGCACGACCGCCGGCAGCGCCACGACCCCGGCGCCGGCCTGGCAGACGAACGCCCAACGGGTGTCGCCCGGCTTCCACGACGCGTAGACCACCTTGCCGCCCCCCAGCCACAGGCCGAACACGAACGTGGCGAGGATCGACCCCATGAAGAGGCTGCCCTTCGTCGTGCGGCCCTGGTAGAGCTGGCCGAGGCCAGGCACCGCCCAGGAGAGCGCCGCGGCGATCGCGGGGTTGCGCAGGTCGATGGCCGAGCCGTCGTCGGGCGAGATCGCCACGATCCTGGCTGGGATGTTGGCTGGCTGCGGCTCGGCGGTCCTGGCCACGCAACGGTTCCTGCGCCCGGCTCACGGCCGGCTGCACTCCGCGTCAGCCGGCGAAGCTCGCAGTGTACGCGATCGGCCGGGGAATGGAACGCGCCGCCCCACACCGTGGCGGGCCCGTGCATCCTGCGGGGCCGCGCCGCTGCTACGACCGGCAGGGTCCGCCTCAGCCCCAGAGCCGCCGCACGACCCTGACACGCGGCTCGTCGGCCGCGGCATCTGCTGGGGAAGCATCGTCTTCCGCGTCGGTCTCACGGCCGGCACTGCCGGCCGTCGAGAGCTCGCGCCACGTGCGTTCGACCGTGGCGGCATCGACCCTGTCGAGACCGTCGCCGGCAGCGGCGGCCAGCGACAGCTGCGCGAGCTGGCAGACCGTGCGGGGTACGCCGCCGGCGAACCGCGTGAGCGTGGCGGCGGCATCCTCGGGAAAGATGCCGGGGTCGCCGCCGACCCGCGAGAGCGACCGGGTGAGGAAGCCGACGACATCGGCTTCCGTCCACGGCCCCAGTTCGATCCGCACAGCCGCGCGTTGCCGCAGCGCCACCGGCACCCTTGCGAGCCCGCCATCGGTCGCCGTGGCGACCACGACGGTCCGGGCGAACCGCGGCTCGGCGGCGCCCAAGAGCCTGGCGATGCCGTCAACCGCGTCGTCCGGCGCACGGTCGAGGTCGTCGAAGACCAGCACCGTGGGCCGCTCCAGCAGCATGTTTTCGCGGAGCCTGTTCTCCAGCTTCTGCCACGGCCGCAGCGGCTCGGAGCGGCTGAGCGGATCGAGCGGCAGCCGCTCCAGCAGCAGCTCGAGCCAGTCTCCCGGCGCGAGCCCGCGCAGCGAGAGGAGTGCCGTCTCCGCACCGAGCCCGCCCAGACGGCGGGCCGCCATCGCCGCCAGGTGGCTCTTGCCGCAGCCCTCGGCGGCGGTGACCAGGCCGAACCGCTGCCGCTCCTCGAGCAGCCATTCCAGCCGGGCGAGCGCCTCCTCCTGCGGGCCGGCCGCGTGGAACGTCGCCGGCTCGAGCGCCGCGTCGAAGGGGGCCCCGGTGAGTTTCCAGTGGTCGCGTACCATAGGCGGCAGGAGTGTAGCGGGACGTGCAGCCCGCGTCAGGACGAAGATTCGCGGGAAACACGGGCGTCGGAGCCGATGAGCGAACGCTTTTTCACGACCACGGCGCCACGGGACGGCCGCGCCGTCCTCACGGGCGACGAGGCCCGCCATCTCGCGAAGGTACTGCGCGCGCGGGAGGGGGACGCCGTCGTGCTCTTCGACGGCCGCGGCTGTTCGTGGCCCGCCCGCGTGGCGCGGATCGGACGCGACACCGTCGACCTCGACACCGGAGCGCCGCAGACCGAACCCGCGCCCGCAGGCGTCCGGCTCACGCTCGCGGTGGCGCTGCCGAAGGGGGACCGCCAGAAGTGGATGGTGGAGAAGCTCACCGAGCTCGGCGTCGACCGGCTCGTGCCGCTGGAAACGACCCGCGGGGTGGCGGAGGCGACCGACGGGGCGCGGGCGCGGCTCGAGCGGGTCGTGATCGAGGCCTGCAAGCAGTGCGGCCGCAACACGCTCATGGAGATCGCGGCGGGCCGGCGGCTCGATCACCTGCTCGCCGAACGCATCGCCGACGGCGGCATTGTCATCACCGACCCCGGAGGCCGGCCGCTCGATGCCGCCGCCCTGCCCCCCACGTGTGCCGAGGTGATCGCGCTCGTCGGCCCGGAGGGCGGCTTCACGGCCGACGAGGTCGCTGCGGCCGAACATGCCGGCGCGATCCGGGTGTCGCTCGGGCCCCATATCCTCCGCGTGGAGACCGCCGCGATCGCGGTGGCGGCCCGGCTCGTCGCCGCGGCACCGCAGCACGCCTGACTCGGGGCCGTGCAAGACGCCGGCCCGCCGCGCCGCAGTCGTTCACGTGGCTCCCGTTTGCGAGGGTCGCGCACGGCTCAGCGCATCACTCCGCGCAGCAGCTGCACCGCTGGGGAACGTCGAGCACGAGCGTGGCGGCGTAGGCAGCCTTGTCGTAGCCCTCCCCCTTCTCCTCGGGCCTCTCGACGTGGGCCACCACGAGCATCAGGTTGCCCTCCTTCGGCGTGAAGCTGCACCGGCCCGCCGCGTCGGTCCGGCGCTCGTAGGCGGGATCGAAGCCCTCGGCGAGCATCGCGCCGCGCGGGATGAACGACACGACATGGTCGGCCAGCGGCTGGCCCTTGAAGAGCAGCCGCACGACGACCGGCTTGCCGGGGCCGCTGCCGAGCACGGGGTGGCTCTCGAGCACCAGCTCGAGCGGGTGGCCGACCGGAGCCGGCAGCTTTCCCTCCGGCATGGCGACGCCGTCGAGCGAGTCGGAGACGAGAAAGTGGGCCTTGCCTCCCTTGAATCCCATCGCGCCGTGCCGCACGCCCTCGCGGTAGTGCGCGGCGCAGTGGAGGCCGGCCGCGGCCGGCACGAACCGCGCCGACCAGAAGCCCTCCTTGGGCGCGTAGCCCACGTCCACCATGTCGGGCACGAGGTCGGTCGTGCGGCCGTCGGGACCGATCACGCCCACCGTCACGTCGTCGAGCGCGCCGAGCTTCCCGGCCACCTTGAAATCGCGGTGCTCGTTGCCGTGGTTGCCGAGGAAGAGATCGACGTGCACCACGTCGCCGGGCCGCACCGCCCGGGCCGAGACCTGCAGCCAGGTGTCGTGGGCGTGGGCGGCCGTGATCGCCCCCACGGCGGCCGCGAGCAGGACGGCACGAACGGCCGCCCTGCGGGTGTGACGCGCGGTCGTCGCGGCACGGAGCCGACGCGAAGGACGATCGGTGCGATGCATGAGAAAGGTTCCTCCTGATGTCCGTGGTGGATGGCCGTGGGGGTCGTCTGTGCGGCTGGGCAGGGATGACTCGTTGAACGGAACGCTAGAACTCCCCCGACACCTGCTCGCCGCCGTTGATGCTGTGCAGTGCGCGGTGCAGCGTCACGTCGGTCGCGTCCCTGAGCAACGACACGTGCCCGTCGCCGAAGAGCACGTTGGCGCCGCCCGGATGCCAGCTGCGCGGCCCGAAGAAGCCCGACCAGTGGATCACGTAGTCGGGAATCCGGCTGTTGGGCGTGAGGAAGCCGTTCGTGAGACTGTTGCCCTGCGTGGTGGCCGCCCACGACAGCCCCCTGCCCCGCATGGCCGCGCTGCCGGCGCCGCGCCAGGTCGTGATGCTGGTCCAGCCGGCCACGATCGCGTCGAGGGCCGCCGTGGTCGGCGCGGCCCCGGCCGGCCCCACGAGCGTGGTTGAATTCCAGCCCGTGGAGCCGTTGAGCGTGTACTGGTACGGGTATGGCGGGATCACCCCGGCGGCGAAAGTCACATCCGTTCCGATGCTCCGCACGGACTCGCTGGCGATGACGCTCTGCGACGTGCCATCGGTGATTCGGGCGATCTTCACCTTCGAGTTCTCGTAGACGATGCCGTCCGTCGGCCGGCTGAAATTCATGGAGCTCGCCCCCGCCCCGTCAGCCGTGCCGCTCCCGAAGCTCACCATATAGTTGTTGCCGCCATAGGGTACGGATCCCGACACCTGCACCGTGGGCGCCGGATCGCTCGGGCACAAGAGCATCGGGAGCGGTGTCGCGAACAGGTCGGCGAACGCCGGGTTGGGCGTCTGGGTGGCGAAGTTCCCCGTGAACGCCGCCTTCGTGAAGTCGAGCCTGGCCGCGATGGTCGACTCTTCCGCGTAGGGAAGCAGCCGCGCGTGCAGCGACCACCCTCCGCTGGCCGTCGGCCCGGCGGCGGCACTGCCGCGGGCATCGGTCGGCGGAAAGTGCCCGCGGGCGGCCTCGTAGTTCAGGAGCGCGAGCCCGAACTGCTTGAGGTTGTTGGTGCAACTCATCCGGCGGCCCGACTCCCGCGCCGACTGCACCGCCGGCAGGAGCAGGCCGACGAGCGTGCCGATGATCGCGATCACGACGAGCAGCTCGACGAGCGTGAATGCCTTGCGAATTCCAGGCGCGGGCCCTTGGCCCGCGCGATTGCCCATACCCATGGCGACGATCCTTTCGATGTCTGCAGGTGAGGCAGGGCACCGCGCATGCATGGCACGGTGTCCGCCGCCGGAGCCTTTCGCCGTCGGCGCGACGTGCGGCGCCGAAACGGACCAGGACGCTGACGGGCGGCCGCAGGCGCGGCGTCGATCCTGCATCGGAATCGAGCCGCATCTGGCCGCGACAGGGTCAGGCCGCGCGGGGCGGCGGTGCCGCCGGAGAGGCTCGCAGACATTCGCCCGCCTCGTCGGCAGGCATGCACACGTCGAGGATGACTGTCGCACGAGAAACGTCGACCCGCGGTGGCGGAAGCGCCGCGCCGGCCGCGAACCACTCCGCCACGATGCCGCCGCAGGCCAGCATGGCACGGAGCGTCATCGATCGCGACTGCGGCGCCGGTTCGCCATCGGCGGGAAACTCTTGCTCGGTGGACACGGACTCGGTGCACACGGAACCGTCCGCGGTCGCACGTGGTGCGGCTGCCAGAGGCTGCCGGTCGCTGCAGATCTCCCGCCAGGATGGGATCTCTGATCCGGCAGTGGTCGGTGCGGTCGAACAGCAGGATGACTCGACTCGCGGAGCGACGGCCGCGCAGCAGGACGACTTTTTGGGCGTGGGCTTGTTTGTGGGCGCGGTCTTGGCCGAAGCCTGCACGCTCGCGGGCGCATCACCCGGCACGCGCCGTTCGAGGGCGACGAGCAGGGCGGGCTCGACGCCGTGCGCCCGGGCCCAGGCCAGGGTCTCGGCCGGCGTGTGGCAGCAGCAGCTCGTGAAGCAGCGATCGGCCGTGTCGCAGCCGCAGGGCTTGTCCATGCAGGGAAACGGCTGCGAGCGGTCCTTGGCGGCGAGCCGCCTGGCCGAGGCCGTGTCGCGGGGCACCGGGGCACCGACGCTTCCCCGCGGCAACGGCAGGCCCGAGGCCACGAGCGTGTAGCCGAGAATCGCCAGCCAGGTCGTGATCCGGCGGGCCGGTGCGTCCAGGTGCATGACGATCATCATACTCCGGGGGCACCGCGAGGAAAGAAACGACGTCGGGCGGCCGCAGCGAACCAGCCGTCACATCGCCCGCAGGTACTCGACCGCCCCGGCCAGCTCCCTCGCGCCGTCGCGGGCGTCCACCGGCTCGAGGCCGATCCAGCCGCGGTAGCCCCGCTCCTCGAGGGTGCCGAGCACGCCGGCGACATCGACGTGACCGGTGCCGAGGATCACCGCACGGCCGCGGCCCGCGAAGGCCCCGGCCACCGCGTCGGTGGCGTGCACGTAGCCGACAAGGCCGGAGAGCTTTTCGACGGCCGTCACCGGATCGTGCCCGTGCACGACGAGCGCGCCGGTCACCACGTCGCAGGTGAGCGATCCCGCCGGCAGCGCGGCGATCAACCGCGCGAGGTCGTCGGGGCCGGCGCGGCCCGCCTCGGCACAGAGCGTCGCCCCCACCCGCTGCCCCCAGCCACCGAGGTCTGAGAGCACGTCGAGGAGCAGCCGCCACCGCGGGTCGTCGGGCGGTGCGCCGGATGCCGAGGTGTCCGCGACCGACGGCGGGATGTCGCCGACGTGGTTGAGCACCACGCCGGCGCCGAGGTCGTGCGCCAGCTGGAGCGCGGCCTTCGTGGCGGCGATCCGCGGCTCGAGACGCTCCGCATCGGCATAGCCGCCCCGGGTGCGAAACGCGACGGCCGACACCACGAGCCCCTCGTCGTCGAGCCACTTGCGGAGCTGCCGCAGCCCGGTGCGCGACACCGCTGCCGGATCGAGGCCGGCCCGGGCGTCGATCTCCACTCCCCGCACGCCGAGGTCCCGCGCCCGGCGCAGCGCCGTCCGCAGGTCGGAGGAGAGGGCCGCCGTGGCGACAGAGAAGAAGGAAGGATCCATCGGCAGGGGTCGCTCGGGGGTCCGCGGAACGCGCGGCTGCCGGGAGCGCACCGCGCGTGGCACCGGACGTGGTGGGATTGTAGTGTGGTGTCACCCGCGACCGTAGCCGCCGTGCACGACCGGGCCGCTTCCATGTTTCGTTCAGGTGTCATCGAGCCCAGCCATGCCCACGATCGCCCGCGTGACCGCCGCCCTGGAGACGATCGCGCCGCTCTCGCTGGCGGCCGACTGGGACGCGGTGGGCCTGCTCGTCGGCCCGCGGCGGCAGGAGATCGCCCGCGTCATGACCTGCCTCTCGCTCACCGAGGAGACGGCCGCCGAAGCCGTCCGCGAGCGGGCCGACCTCGTGGTCACCCACCATCCGCTCCCCTTCCGGCCGGTGTCACGGATCACCGACGAGTCGCCCGTCGGCCGCGTGCTCCTCGACCTCGTGGGCGCGGGCATCGGCGTGTGGAGCTCCCACACCGCCTGGGATTCGGCGGCCGGGGGCATCAACGACCAGCTCGCCGCACTGCTGGGGCTGGAGCACGTCGCGCCGCTGGAGCGCTCGCCGCTCCACCCGCTTTCGGGCCTCGGCCGCGTCGGCACGGCCCCCGCGGGCTGGTCGGTGGAGCGGCTCGCCCGCCATGCCGCCGACCGCCTGGCGGCCGGGGGCGTGCAGGTGTCGGGCGACGCCGCACGGCCGGCCGGCCGCGTGGGCATCATCTGCGGCAGCGGCGGCGATGCGCTCGCCCAGGCGGTCGCCGCGGAATGCGAAACGTTCCTCACCGGCGAGATCCGGCTCCACCAGACACTCGAGGCGCGGGCGGCGGGCCTCGCGGTGATCGCCGTCGGCCACCATGCCAGCGAGCGGTTTTCGCTCGACGCGCTCGCGCGGCGGCTCGCCGAGGCGGTCGCCGGGCTCACCTGCTGGGCCAGCCGCGACGAGACCGACCCACTCCGGTGGCTGGGCTGAGCGGCAGCCGACCGTCACCGGCACATCCGGCACGGCCGCACGTTTCAAACGAAATCGTTGCCCCGCGATTTTCCGGCGCTACACTTGAGGGAATCTCCCCCGGGTTCGACCCCTGTTCCAGAGGGCGGCTGCCATGCCCCGATTCCTCACCGCCCTGCCCGTCTACAACGAGGTCGCCCATGTCTCGGCGGTGCTCGACGAGGTGCTGCGACACACGCCCGACGTGCTCGTCGTGGACGACGGGTCGACCGACGGCACCTCGCCGCTCCTGGCCGCACGGATCGAGCGGCAGGGAGACATCCGCGTGATCCGCCACCCGCGGAACCAGGGCTACGGCGCGGCACTGGCCACGGCCTTCCGCGAGGCGCTCGCCGGACCGTGGGACGGACTGGTGACGATCGACTGCGACGGCCAGCATCAGCCGCGGCTGATCCCCGACTTCATCGCCGCCGCCGGTCCCGACGGGCGGCCCCGCGCCGACATCGTCAGCGGCAGCCGTTACCTGCGGAAGTTCCCGGGCGACAGCGAGCCGCCGGCGGCGCGGCGGCGGATCAACGCCGAACTGACGGCCGAGATCAACCAGCGTCTGGGACTGCGGATCACCGACGCCTTCTGCGGGTTCAAGGCCTACACGCGACGGGCGCTGGAGCGGCTGCACGTCACCGAGACCGGCTACGCCATGCCACTGGAGGCGTGGGTGCAGGCGGCGGCCGCCGGCCTGGGCGTCGTGGAGCTTCCCGTCCCGCTGGTCTATCTCGATCTGGCGCGGAGTTTCGGGGGTTCTCTGGACGATGCGGCGACCCGTCTGGCCTACTATCGCTGCGTGCTCGATCGTGCGGAAGCTGCCGTCGCGGCGGCCGCACCGGGCACCGCGACGTAGTCCATGCATCCATCCGCCGGTTCTCCAGCCCCGCGCCGCCGCGTCCACGAGCCGCCGTCGGATTCGGGCGGCCGCCTCGTCGACCCGCCGCTGCAGGCCGCTCCCGGCGCCGCGACGTCGATCGACGCGCTGGTCGACAACAACCGGCTGCTGCGGGCCGCCTTCGACACGCGGATCGGCGACCTCAAGCTCTGGGAGCTCGTGGCCGCGACCCGCCGTGAGGTGCTCACCGTGGCGGCGGAGTACACGTCGAGCTACCGCGACGTCGACCGGCCCACGGACGTCGCCGACTGGATCGCCCGGCCGATCATCATGGGCGGCCACCAGCCGGAGCTGTTTCATCCCGGCGTCTGGCTGAAGAACGCCGCGCTCGACGCCTACGCGCGACGGGTGGGCGGGACGGCGATCAACCTGGTCGTCGACACCGACCGCTGCGCGGCGACGCGGGTCGGCGTGCCCGTGGGCACGCCGCGCGAGGCCCACGTCGAGGAGATTCCGTTCGACGTGCCGGCGCCCGAGATGGCGTGGGAGGAGCGGGCCGTCGTCGATGCCGACTGCTTCGCCACCTTCGGCGACCGCGCCTGCCGCGTGCTCGCGCCGCTCGAGCCCGACCCGATCCTGCGGCACTGGTGGCCGCTGGTGGTGGAACGCGCGGCGGAGTCGCATCGCCTCGGCCTCGCGATCGCACAGGCGCGGCATGCGCTCGAGGCGCGGTTCGGCATGGAGACGCTCGAACTGCCCGTGAGCGAGCTCGTCCGTCTCCCCACCGTGATGGTCTTCATGGGCTGGCTGCTGGCGCACGCAGCGCCGCTGCACGAGGCCTACAACGCCGCGCTCGCCGAGCACCGCCGCCGCTTCGCCGTCCGCGGCCGGGCCCGGCCGATGCCCGACCTCGCCGTGCGGACCGACGGCGCGACGCACGGCCCGTGGCTCGAGCTGCCGTGGTGGCTCTGGTCGCGGACCGACCCCCGCCGGCGGCGGGTGTTCGCCAACACGACCACGCCCGGCACGCTCGTGCTCTCCGACATGGAGACGCTGCGGGTGGAGCTGCCGATCTCCCCCGAAACCGCCCCGTCCCGCTGGGTCGAGGCGCTGTCGCGCATGGAGGAGCACGACCTGCGGCTGCGGCCGCGGGCGATCGTCACCACGCTGGTGGCGCGGATGATCGTAGCCGACGTGTTCGTGCACGGCATCGGCGGCGCGGCGTACGACCTGATCACCGACGACGTCGTCCGCCGCCTGACCGGCTGCGACCCGCCGCGGCACGCCGTGGTCAGCGGCACGCTGCGGCTGCCCGTGGACCGGCTCTTCCCGGGATTCGACACCGAGGATCCCGCCGCGGAACTGGCGGCGGTGCACGGCGGCCTGCGCGATCTCGAGTTCCATCCGGAGCGTCACCTCGGCCCGCCCGACGCCCAGCCGGCGGCCGTCCGCGACCTCGTCGACCACAAGCTGCGGTGGATCGCCACCCATCCGACACCGACGCTTTCCAAGCGACGCTGCCGCGAGATCCGCACCGCGAACGAGTCGCTCGCCGCCCACGTGCGGCGGGAGCGGGCCGCGCTGGTCGCGCGAATCGACCCGCTCGTCGCAGCAGTGCGGTCCCGCAACGTGCTGCGATCACGGGAGTGTCCCTGGTGTTTTTTCCCCGAAAAGGCCCTGAAAAAATTCCTCCTGCTCCAAATCGGTTGAAATTCATGAAATTCACCGTATCCTCACGGTCAACGGATTGGGTTTCTCGGCCCCAGGGAGAGGAGGCACGATGTCGTTTCGTTCCGTATCCAGTCGACGAACGGCCCTTCGCACCAGATCGCGCGTTTCGCATGCTTCGCATGGTGCCGGTGTGCCGCCGCGACGGTCTTCCTCGAGAAGCTCGTCGCGGGCCGCGGTCCGTCAGCCTGCGGCTGCCCGCCGTTCGAAGTCGAAGCCCCGGCTGAGGATTCGCGACGACGAGGCCGCCGCCGCCGCCCGCCCGGCACGATTCAAGTCGGCCGAGGGACAGCCCGCCGCCACGACGATTCGGCTCGCCACCGGCACGGAAAAACCCGCTGCCGTCCCGGGAAAAGCCGCTGTCGCCCCGCCCAAGTCGCCGACCAAGCAGGCCCGCCCCCGCGTCGATGACGAATCCGCTCGAGCCAAGGCAGCCGTGGAGTCCATCGACATTCGCCCGTCGGGAACGGTCGTAAGCCGTCGCCCGGCCGTCAAGCGGCCCGCGATCCGGCATCTGCCGCAGGAGCCCGCCGGCCGGCTCCCTCCCCCGGCGTGGATGCTGGAGGAGTGCCAGGTGGCACCGGCCCGTGCCGGCGACCAGGCCGAAATCCTGCAGCTGCTCACAGGCCTGCCGTCCCCGCCGACGAAATCGGAGTTCCACGCCGCCGTCGACCATCCCGACCACGACTCCGCCAACCGGCTCGTGGCCCGGCTCGCCGGCCGCATCGTCGGCCACGTGGAGGTCGTGCCGCGGAGCGTGCGGATCGGTTCGGCCGCCGTGCCGGCCGCGGTGATCGACCGCGTGGCCGTGCTGCCCGAGTGCCGCGGTGCCGGCCATGGGCAGCGGCTGGTGAAGGCCGCGGAGGACCGCATGCGCCAGATCGGCGCCGTGGCCGCGTTCTCGCGCACCCGGATCGCGCCGTCGTTCCACGAACTGGGCTGGAGCGTGCTGGGACGCGATTCCGCGACGCCCGGCCGCCCGACCGGCATCCTCGCGCGGCTGCTCGAGGGCGAGCGGCGCGTCGGCGAGCCCGTGACGATGCGGCAGTGGCGGCACGTCGAGCTGCCGGCGATCCTGCGGATCTACCAGCAGAATGCCTCGCGGTTCATCGGGCCGCTCGACCGCAGCGAGGCTTATTCCCGTTGGCTCGTCAGCCGCGGCGCGTTCGACTCGATCATCGTCGCGCTCATGGGGCAGGACCGCTACGACCTCCACGAGACCACGGCCCGGATCGTGGGCTACTGCGTGCAGTCGGGCAACCGTGTGCTCGAGCTGATGGCCGACCCCGAGTTTCCGGGGCTCGACCGTGAGATCCTCGCGCGGGTCTGCGCCGAGGCGATCGAGAACGACCGCCAGGAAATCATCTACGAATCGAGCTCCGCCGATCCGCTCCACCAGGATGTGGCCGGGGGCGAGAGCCTGGTGTCGGCGGGCGACCGCATGATCGTGGCCCGCGTGTTCAAGCCGCTCGACGTGCTGGCGGCGGTGGCGCCGACGGTGGCCGAGAACGTTGCTGCCGCCGGCATCCGCGAGACCGTGGAGCTCGGCCTCGACGCGCCGGGCTTCCGTGGATCGGTGATCGTCGCTGCGGGCAAGGCGACCGTGCACGCAGGCCGCGTGGGCCGCAGCTACCTCACGCTCTCCGACGACGAGCTGGCCCGGCTGCTTCTGGGCCAGTCAGATCCGCTGGAGGCCGCCGCGGCCGGCCGGCTGCAGGCCTCGACGCAGATCGCGCAAAAGCTCGCCACGCAGATGTTCCCCCGGATGCCGCTGTGGTGTCCGATGTGGGACGATCTTCCGTCCTGAGCGACCGTCGGGCATCGAGGCCCGGCACTGCACGTCGGACCGGAGGTCCGCAAGCGTGGGCCGGCACGATGCCGGAGCCACGCGTGGTCACAGTCGTCCGATGTGGGACGATCTTCCGGCCTGAGTGACCGCAGCATGAACTGACGCCGTCGGTGACGGTACGAGTTCCCTCGCTGTGGCCGAAGCGGCCAAACGCTCGGAATCCTCGCACCGATCCCCGACTCGGTTCTCGGCAAGGTGGTCGACTGCTCGGCAGGATGCCGCGCGCAGCCGCAAGGCGACACCCGGTCAGTGGGATCGAAGGCGTCCTTGAGGCGTGAACCCATTCACGCCCGGTGGCCGCGGCTGCCGGCGAGCCATTCATCCGCCCACGTCCGCACGCCGTCGACGCCCTTGCGGTGGCAGAAGTCGCCGAGCGTCTCGCCGGAGTGCCGCTCCGCCTTGTAGCAGGCGAGCACCGCGGTGATCTCCTGGCCGAGACTCTCGAAGGGCACGAGGTCCTTGTACTCGGTGTTGAGCCGGTCGCCGAGCAGCCGGCCGCCGATGAAGAGCGTGTACTTGCCGAGCGTCCTGCCCACGATGCCGATGTCGGAGTTGTAGGGCCGGGCGCAGGCGTTCGGGCAGCCCGTCATGCGGATCGTGAAGGCATCGTGGGCGAGGCCGAGCTTCGCAATCTCCGGCTCCAGGCTGTCGATGAGGTCGGGCAGCACCCGCTCGCTTTCGGCCACGGCCAGGCCGCAGGTGGGCAGGGCCACGCAGGCCATGCTCCAGCGCCGCACCGTCGAGATCTCCTCCGACGTCTTCACGCCGTGGGCGTGGAGGATCTCCGCGATCTTCGCGCGGTCGGTGACGTGCAGGTCGGTGAAGAGGATGCTCTGGTGCGCCGTGATCCGCACGCCCGGCGCCACGTCCCGCAGGATCTGGCGGATCGCCGTCTTGAGGCGGAAGCCCTCCTTGTCGAGGATCCGGCCATTCTCGACGTTGAGCCCGTACGAATACTTCCCGTCCCCCTGCTCGAACCAACCGATGTGGTCGTCGAAGCCGTGGACGTCGGCGGGATGGCAGGGGGCGAGCTTGCGGCCGAAGTATTCCTCCACCTTGGCCCGGAAGTTCTCCAGGCCCATCGTGTGAATCGTGTACTTGAGGCGGGCCACCTTCCGGTCGGAGCGGTTGCCGAAGTCTCGCTGCACCTTCACGATCGCCGTGGCGATGTCGAGCACCTGCTCGGGCGGCACGAATCCCAGCCGCTTCGCCAGCGCCGGAAACGTCTTCGCGGCGCTGGGCGTGACGCCCATGCCGCCGCCGGCCAGCACGTTGTAGCCGAGAATTTTTCCATGTTCGTGGACGACAAGAAAGCCGAGATCGTTGGCGTAGACGTCGGTGCAGTTGTCCTCCGGCAAGCCGAAGGCGGTCTTGAACTTCCGCGGTAGGTAGGTTGGCCCGTAGATCGGTTCGACGTCTTTTCCATCCGATCCCCCTCCCGCCAGCGTCTGTTCGCCGGTGTCGGGGTCGGTGAGCCAGATCTCGTGGTAGGCCCGCGTCCGCGGGGCCAGGTGCGCGGCGAGCTTCTCGGCCATGGCCATCATCTCGTCGCGGACCGGGTTGTTCCGCACGCAGGCCGGGCAGCACATCACGTTCCGCTCCACGTCGCCGCAGGCAGCGAGCGTGGTCAGCTGGATCTCGTTGATCCGCTGGATCGTGGCCTTGAGGTCACCCTTCACGATGCCGTGGTGCTGGATGCCCTGCCGCGTCGTCAGGCGGACGGTGCCGTTGGCGCACTCGTCGCCGAGGTCGATCTCCGCGAGCATCTGGGCGGCGGTGAGCTTGCCGCCGGGAATCCGTGTGCGGACCATGAAGCTGATCTCGCGCGGAGCCTTGCCCGACTTCCCGGCCTTGCGGGCCTCGCGGTCCTCCTGCTGATAGGTGCCGTGGTTCTTGAGCAGCTGCACGCTCCCCTTGCCGAAGCCGCCGGAACCGTCGACGAGTTCCTGCGGGATGTCTCCCTTCAGGTAGTCGCTGGCGAGCTTGAACTCCTCAACGGCGCTTGGCTTGGGGGCTGGGCTGGCGGCGGGGGTGTCGTCTGCCATGGTGTCCTGCCGGGGTGGGGCTGAAAGGTGGCGGGCCGGGCGTCGGGGCCGCGGAATAGCGGCGCCGGGCCGAAATCCTGCCCAATTAGAATAGGCGATTCCAGCGTCGGGGGCGATACGACCGGCCGCGCACAAATTTGCCCGGCTGGCGGCTCCATGTGGATGGCGAGCTCCTGCGGAGGATCAAACGCGTGACCAGAGCCGGCGACACGGCGATCCCGGCAGACCGGCTCGCCGCGGGCGACCGCCAGGCGTTTGCCGACCTCTACGACAGGCTCGCCCCGCGGTTGTTCGCCGCCGCAGTCTCGCTGACCGGCTCGACGCCCGAGGCCGAGGACATCGTGCAGGACGTCTTCGTCGAGCTCGCCCGCGCACGACACAGGATCCCCGGCATCGCCGATCTCGAGGCCTATGTGTTCACGATGCTCCACCACACGGTCGGCAGGCGGCACCGCAGGCGGGCCGTCGATCTCCGGGCTGTCCACCGGATCGGAGCCGAGCTCGCTGCGAACGGCGGGCTCGTGCAGGAGCCCGTGCCGCCGACCGACGACGAGCTGGCGGCGGCCGTCGCGCGGCTGCCCGCAGCGCAGCGCGAGGTGGTGTCGCTGAAGATCGACGGGGGCCTCACATTCGCCCAGATCGCCGTCCTGCTGCTTGCGCCGTGGCTGGCGACCGTCGCGACCAGCGCCACGGGGCGGGAGACCCGCCGCGTACCGTCGCTGGCCGAGCGGGTGCTGGCCGCTGGAGTGGCTGCCGAGATGCTTCCGGCTGCCCGTTCGCCGTCGTCATACGCGAGGCTGGCGTCGCAGCCGTCCCGCGTCGATGATGGCGGCCCCGCAGCACGCCTTTCCGAACCGTTCCGCGTCCGCCGCCTGCTCGAAGGAGATTTCTGATGGGCCACCTGTTCTTCTTCCTGGCGGTCCTCGCCGCCTGCCTCCTCTGGTCGGCCACGCTCACGGCCGCCGCGGCACGGGTCCACCGCTTCCGCTGGCTGCTCGAGGCGATCGCACTGCTCGTGCCGCTCCTCGCCCTCGCGCCGGCCGTCGGCCTGACCGGATTCCTGGCGTTCGGCCCCCGTCCGCTGGCGCACAACTGGTTCGCCCCCACGATCACCACCTTTCTCTCGGCGGCGATCGGCTGCTGGTGGATCGTGTGGGCGGGGCTCACGAGGAAGAACTACGCGCCGCTGCGATTTTCTTCCGAGCCCGTGCCGCTCGCCGCCCGCTGGCCGCTCGTGGGCCTGGCGGCGATGTTTCTCCTCGCGAAGGCCTGCTCCGCCGGCGCACTGCTCTTCATCGACAACGCCGTCGCCGCGCAGGCTCCCTACCTGCGGCTCGAGGCGGCGCAGCTCATGCAGGCGAATCTGCCGCCGGCCGTCGCCGACGCCGACAACGCCGCCCCGCTCTACATGCAGGCGTTCCGTGAGGTCGACGCCGAGTCGGCCCGCGGCGACGAGTCGTCACCGCTCCAGGATCCCGCTGGCGCCGATGTCGGCAGCCAGGCGGTGACCGACCTGCTGGCCCGCCACCGCGGCACGCTCGACCTGCTGCGTCGGGCCGCCGACCGCGACACCTGCCGTTTCACCCGCGACTGGACCCGGCCGTCGATCGAGATGGTTCTGCCCGAGCTGCAGACGCTGCGAACCTCAGCCAGGCTGCTCGCGCTGGCCGCCCGCCGCGAGGCCGCCGACGGCGACGCCGCAGCGGCACTCCGCGACGTCGTCCGCATCGGGCGGATGGGCCGCCACGCCTCGGCCGAGCCGATCCTGGTTTCGGCGCTCGTCGGCATCGCGACCGACCGGATAGCCCTGACGACGCTTGCCGACGTGCTGCCACAGTTGCGGAAGGCCGATCTGCCCGCGCTCGACTCAGCGGATGTGGCGGATCTCGTCGGATCGGTGCCTTCGATCTCCAAGCATTGCTACGGCGAGGAGGCCTTCGGCCTGTCGATCTTCGCCGACCTGGCCGACGGCCGCATCGACCTCCGCCACCTCGGCGCCATGCTGGGCAGCAACCCCGCGTCGCCGTCGACCAGCCCGCTCTCCAGGCTGGTGTTCTCGCCGCTCTCGAGCCTGTTCCGCTCGTTCTTTGTCAACGACGACCTCGCCGCCTACAGGTCGATCATAAAGAAGTATCAGATGCTGACGGCGAATCCACCGGTCTGGCCCGATCTGAGGAAGCGTGCGGAAGAGATCGAGAAGGAGCTGATCACGAAGAACCGTGGCCTGATCACGTCCCTCATGACGCCGGCGCTCACGGGCATCCTGCGGTCCCGCGTGCAGTCGCACGCGATGCACGAGTCGGCGGCGGCGCTCGTCGCAGCCACCCGGCAGCGGCTCGCCACGGGCGGCGTGCCCGCCACGCTCGACGAGCTCGTCCCGGGCCAGCTGCGTTCCGTGCCGCGCGACCCTTTCACGACCGATAAGCCGCTCCTGCTGCGGCGGACCGACGCCGACTGGACGGTCTACTCCGTCGGCCCCGACGGTGAGGACGACGGAGGCCCGGTGCGTGCCAACGTCGAAAACCTGGGGGGCAACGACGACATCGGCCTTTTTATGAAGCTGTGAACGGTCGAGGTCTCGTGCGGCACCCGTGGGGTGAAAAGGCCAACTCGCCCAACACGGCTCCGGGCTACCCGTGCCCCGTCGCCGGACGCTCGCTCCGGCCCTCCAGGCCTTCGCTCTCTCGGAGCTGACTACGCCCCGCCATCCATGGCTACTCTTGTCAGCTACCCCGGCTCTCAGGGCACGGGTAGCCCCTCGCCTTCTGCTTCAGCACACCGAGCGACTCGCGTCAATCGGTCGCCCGCAGTTGGCGTGAAATCAGCACATCGACAACACGAAGGCCAGCCGGGATCGGCGGAAGCTCGACGAGCTTGGAGGATTTTGCACTCCCAGGACGAATGCAGCGCTCGGAAACGTCGCGCGAAATCATCCCGCGAGGAGACTTCTGCCGTCCCGGCGGTGATCGCTCAAGACTGGCTCCAGACTGCACGACTCGCCGGAGCTCGAACGCAAGCTACCCCGCGGGCGGGTCGAAGTCGCCCGTCTTGTCCCGCCACACGCAGTGGATGTGGTTGGCCGGATTGCCCTCGGCGTCGGGCTGCACGTTGACGAACTCGATCACGAATGTCGGCCCCTCGACGCGGTAGCCGTGCCCGACCCCCGGCTCGAGGCGACCCTGCCAGGCGAACCGCACCGCGTCCCAGCCTTTTCCATCAGCCCCGCCGTCGGCAGCCTCGATCAGGCCCAGCCGCTCGGCGGCCACGTCGGCCGTCATCGCTCCGCAGTAGGCGTCGACGAGCCGGCGGAGGAGCTGCCGCTGGGGGGCCGTGAGGTCGGCAAAGCGGATGCCCGCCGCCGGATCTCGCGACGGCTGCGGCTCGCCGGCGCCGCGGATGTCCTTCGGCGCCTCTGCCGCGATGATCGCCTTCGACCGCTGCGTTCCGTCGAGTGCACGTACGAGCTCGAAGCCGAGTTCCTCCTCGTCGCGCAGCACCCGCACGCCCGTGGCGGGCAGCCCCGCGAAGGTCGTCTTCACGACAGCCGGGTTCGCGCCCATGAACTGCGGCGTGGAGTCGACGATCCGGCCGTCGCGGACCACGAAGTTCAGCGACAGGTGGTGCCCCTCCACCGACAGGGTCCAGCCGCCGTTGTCCGCCGGCGTGCCGAAGATCGTGAAGAAGTACCGCTGCGGATCGCGGACATTCTTCGCCTTCTCCGCCTCGAGGATCCGCAGGATCTCGTCGAGCTGCATGATCGCGGCCGACTTGTCGTAGCCCGACTGCGACACGGCCGACCGCAGCAGCTCCATCGCCAGCTTCTGCTGCGACGGATTCATGTCCCGCAGCGACAGGCCCTTCCGCTCGAACTTGGGGATGAAGTGCCAGTCGGTGCGCCGCTGGTCGTCGAGCGGCCTGAGCGCCCGGGCCCGCTGCTCCGGCACGAGCGCCTCGATCCACGCGGTGGCGGCGGGCACGAGCCCGGACGGCGTGACGGCGGCCCGCACGATCGCCCCGCCGGCGGCCAGGCCCGCGGCCAGCAGGATCGCGGCGGTGGTCGATCGGACGGTGGCGCGAGGCATGGCGGCAGCTCCTGGAGCCGATCGGGCGGGCGGCGTCAGTCGTGGCGGCGCGGGTCGCGATCGTGGTGGGCCTGATCGACGTGCACGTGCACGTCCGGACACGCACGAAAATACACCGCCCACGCCTCGTCCGACACCCCGGCCCCGTCGAGGTAGAGATTCCAGAGCCCTGGCAGCTGCTGGAGCGACGCCAGGCCGTCGTCGCCGATCCGCACGTCGATGAGGTGCAGCGACCGGAGGCCCGACATATCCGCGATCGCCTCCGCCACCTCCGGGCCATCCAGCCGCGGCCCGCCCAGCCTGAGGCTCTTCAGCTTCTCGAGTCGCACAAGCGCCGCGAGCCCGGCCGCCGTGCAGTCCGCCTGCGGCACGTTCACGTCGCGGAGCGAGCGGCACTCGGCCAGCCGACTGAACCCGGCGTCGGTGAGCGGCGATTCGCGCAGCACGAGCCGCTCGACCGCAGGCAGCGTCGCCAGGATCTCCGCCCGCTCATCGTCGGCCCGGCCGCGTTCGAGCACGAGCTCCGTGAGTCCCGCCAGGCCGCGGAGCGACTCCCACTCGGCGTCGGCCAGCGGCTCGGCGGCGACGATCCGCGACGAGCGGCCCTCGCGCACTGCGGCCACCTGCACAGCGACGCTCTTCCGCATGTCCTCCGCCGCCGGCCCAGGCCCGGGCTGTACAGCCCGGCCGCAGCCGACGGCCATGAGCACCGGCACGAGCCCCGCCACGACGAGCCACCGGCGGCTGCCGGCGGCCGCCGGCCCCGGGATCGGTCTCACACGTGCACGGTCGGCGAGGCTCACGCCACGATTATGCGTGGCCGGGAAAGCATGCCGCAAGACAAACGCCGCCGCGTGGCGTACGTTGAAGCACCTGCAGCGTGCCGAAGGAGGAACGCCATGAGCGAGATCGACGATCCCTTTCGTGAACCGCGCCGCGACCGCGGCGTCCTCGGCCTGCCGTCGGAGGACGAGGTGATCCCGATGATCCTGCGGCACGAGGACGTCCGCAGGGCGGCCAAGGACTGGCAGACCTTCAGCTCCGACGCGCCGCGACGCGTGCCGATCCCGTCGGAGGAGCATCTCCGCTCCGTGCGGCAGCTGCCCCTGGAGGTGGACCCGCCGGCGCAGACCGACTACCGCAAGCTCGTGGAACCGTTCTTCCTGCGGGCCAGGCAGCCGGCCTTCGTCGCCCGGATCGAGGAGATCGCCGGCCGCCTGCTCGACGAGGCGATGCGCCGCGACACCGTGGAGGTCGTGGAGGGCTTCGCCCTGCCGTTGCAGTCGAAGGCGCTCACCGTGCTGCTGGGTGTGCCGGAGTCGGAGGCCGATCTCTTCGTGAGCTGGGGCGTGCATGTGTTTCACGGCGCCCACGGCGTCGAGCAGGGGGCCGCGCTCGAGCGCTATCTGAACGCGCAGTTCGACAGGGCGGCGGCATCTCCGGGCGACGATTTCTATGGCCTGCTCACCAAGGCCACGTTCCAAGGACGCCCCCTCACCCGCGAGGAGATGCTCGGCTACGCCAACATCATGTTCGCCGGCGGCCGTGACACGATCATCCACAGCGTGGCCTGCGCGATCGGCCACTGCGCCGAGCATCCCGAGGCGTTCGACTTCCTCCGCGAGGATCCACACCGCGTCGTCCACGCCAGCGAAGAGTTCTTCCGCGTCTTCATGCCGCTGACGCACATCGGCCGCGTCTGCCCGGTCGATACCGATGTCCACGGGATGCCGGTGAAGGCGGGCGACCGGGCGACGCTCTGCTGGGCATCCGCCAACCTCGACGAGACGGTGTTCGAGGCGGCCGAGAAGGTCCGGCTCGACCGCACGCCCAACCCGCACGTCTCCTTCGGCTTCGGCGCCCACCTCTGCCTGGGTGCCGCGCACGCCCGCACGGTGATGCGTGTGCTGCTGGAACTTCTGTGCCGCAGGGTGGGCCGCGTGGAACTGGTGTCGAAGCGCGATCGCGTCGAGAAGACGCCGGCGTACGAGCGGCGACTCGGCTACGACTCGCTCGTGGTGCGGCTGCACCCGCGGCGCGGGTAATCGGCGGGCGGATCGTGGGCGACGGTTCGGGGCTGCCCATGCCTCCGTCGCCGGACGTTCGCTGCGGCCATCCTGGCCTCCGCTCACTCGAAGCTGACTACGCTTCGCCATCCATGGCTCCGCTTGTCAGCTACGCCGGCTCTCGGGGCATGGGCAGCCCCTCACGGATCCCGCGGTAAACCGCGGAGAAGGGGCGCACCCACTGGCGGGATGCGGCCAGGACGCTACCCGATGATCTCGCGGATCGGGTCGACGTGCTCGACGCCGACGAGCTTCTGGTCGAGGCCTCCGAAGAAGTAGGACAGCCGGTTGGGATCGACGCCGAGCTGGTGCAGCACGGTGGCGTGCAGGCTCTTCACGTGGAAGCCCGTGCGGCCGTCGTGCACCGGCGAGATCGCCGCCGAGCCGAGTTCGTCGGTCTCTCCCACGCTCACTCCCCCCTTGATCCCGCCGCCGGCCATCCACATCGTGAAGCCGTAGGAGTTGTGGTCGCGGCCCGTGCCCTCGGCGTATTCCGCCGTCGGCTGCCGGCCGAACTCGCCCCCCCAGATCACCAGCGTGCTGTCGAGCAGGCCGCTGCGCTTCAGGTCCGTCAGCAGCGCGGCGACCGGCTGGTCGGTGTTGCCGGCGTGGAAGTTGTGGTTCTTCTCGAGGTCGCCGTGGGCATCCCAGTTGTCGTCGTTATGCGCGCCGCCGGAGTAGAGCTGGATGAACCGCACGCCCCGCTCCACGAGCCGCCGCGCCAGCAGGCAGCGGCGGCCGAAGTCGGCGGTCCGCGGATTGTCGAGGCCGTAGAGCGTCTGGGTCTCCGCGGTCTCGCTCGCCAGATCGACCGCCTCCGGCGCGTGCTCCTGCATCTTCCAGGCCAGCTCGTAGGAGGCGATCCGGGCCGCGAGGTCGGAGTTGTCGCTGCGCGACCGCAGGTGGGCGGCATTGGCCTCCTGCAGGCCGTCGAGCAGCGTCCGCTGCGCCACAAGCGGCATGTCGTCGGGCGGCGCGAGGTCGAGGATCGGGGCGCCCTTGCTCCGCAGGAGCGTGCCCTGGTAGGTCGCCGGCATGTAGCCGCTCGACCAGTTCTTCGCGCCCGAGATCGGGCCGCCGGTGGGATCGAGCATGACGACGAAGCCGGGCAGGTTTTCGTTCACGCTGCCGAGGCCGTAGTTCACCCACGATCCCAGGCAGGGCGCTCCGGACTGGATCTTGCCGGAGTTCATCTGCAGCATCGCCGAGCCGTGGATGGGCGAGTCGGCCGTCATCGAGTGGAGGAAGGCGATGTCGTCGACGTGTCCGGCCAGGTGCGGAAAGAGGTCGCTCACCCACTTGCCGCAGGCACCGTACTGCTTGAACTTCCACTTCGGACCCACGACCCGCCCCTGGCTCTTCTCGCCGCCGCGGCCCTTGGTCTTCACCTCGATCGTCTGCCCGTCGAGGCCGTAGAGCTTCGGCTTGTAGTCGAACGTGTCGACGTGGCTGGGGCCTCCGTACATGAAAAGGAAGATCACGCTCTTCGCCTTCGGCGCGAAGTGCGGCGGCTTCGCGGCCAGCGGATTGACGAGCGTACTACCGGCAGCCGCCCACGATTGCCGGGCGAAGAAGCCCTGGTCGAGGAGCCCGGCCAGAGCCAGGCCGGTGAACGCTCCACCCGTCTCCCAGAAGAACTCCCGGCGGGTGCGGCGGCAGAACTGTCCGTGGGGCTGATCGTGGTGGCGGGGCATGGCGAGGCTCCGTATCGCGGCGAACTGGCGGCGTGATTCCGCGGGATCAATCCAGATAGGCGAATTCGTTGAGGTTCAGGACCATCAGGCAGAAGAGTTCCATGGCCCGGCCGGGACTGACGCCGTCGGCATCGTCGAGCCGGTCGATCAGGGCCACGCCCCTGGCGACCTCGTCGTCCCCCACGGGCCGCACCAGCGCGATCTCGAGCGCGCGGCGGACCTGCGCCCGCACGTCGGCCGCGTCCGGGCCGCCGGCCTCCCGCCGCACCCGCTCGGCGAACACCCGCGCCTGCCGCTGCAAAAACTCCCCGTTCATCATCCCCAGCGCCTGCGTCGGCTGCGTGGTCGTGAACCGCACGGGGCAGCTCGTGTCGGTGTCGGCGACGTCGAAGTCGGCGAGGATCGGCGTGATGAGCGACCGCTTCACGAACGCGTAGATGCTCCGCCTGGCCTGCTCCTCCGCCGGCGAGTCGCCCCAGCCGCTGCCCGGCCGCGACTGGCCGGCCATCACCTCCTTGGGGATCGCCGGGTAGACGCCGGGGCCGTACATCTTCGGGTTGAACGCGCCGCTGGCCACGTGGATCGAGTCGCGGAGCTCCTCCGCCGAGAGCCGCCGCATGTCGAACCGCCAGAAGGAATCGTTGAGAGGGTCCAGCGCAAACGCTTCCGCGTTGCTGGTTGCCGCTGCACGATAGGCCTGCGACATGAGGATCAGCTTGTGGAGGGGCTTGAGACGCCAGCCGTTGGCGACGAGCTCGACCGCCAGCCAGTCGAGGAGCTCGGGGTGCGTGGGCGGGTCGCCCATCATGCCGAAGTTCGAGGCGCTGCGGACGATGCCCCGGCCGAAGTGGTGCTGCCAGACGCGGTTGGCCATCACGCGGGCCGTCAGCGGATTGTCGGGCGACACGAGCCACGCGGCGAGCGCCGTGCGGCGGCCGGATGTCTTCGCCCCCTCGGCCGGCGTGGGGATGACTGGATCCTTCGCCTTGAGGATCGAGGGAAACGCCGGGCCGACACGGTTCTCGGGCTTCCGCTCGGCGTGCGGGTTGCCGCGGTAGAGCACGAACGTCTCCGGGGGCTCGGGGCCGCGCTCGGTCACGATGAGCGCCTTGTCGACCGGTACCTGTTCGTTCTTGAGTGCCTTCAACGCGGCGACCTTCGCGTCGTAGTCCCGCTTCCCCTCGGCGCCGAGGATTGCCTGCCCGTCGGCCTTCAGCGCTGCCACGAGATCGAAGGCCTCGCCAGCGCCGTTCGCCGGAGCCGACAGCATCCGCGCGGCGAACCCGGGCCCGGCCCAGGAGACCGTCAGCCCCTTGCCGTGTCGGCCCTGGAAGTAGTCGAGCCGCACGGGCAGCCGGCCGGCAGACAACGGCACCGTGACAGTCTTGGGACTGCCTTCGCCGTGGATCCCGTCGTGCTCCAGGATGGTGCGGCCGTCGATCGCCAGCCGCGAGCCGTCGTCTGAGTCGAGCGTGAACGTGTACTCACCCTCCTCGGCCACCTTCAGGAAGCCCGTGAACACGTAGCCGAAGAAGTCGGGCCGTAGCGACGGGGCGAGCGTGATGTCGAACCGCTGGCCGGGCACCGATCCAGCCTCCTCGGGCTTGAGTTCGTCGAACGCCGGCAGGCTCGTCCACGAGTCGCGGTAGAACCGGAATTCGAGATCGTCGAGATCGCCCCCCGCGGTCTTGGCAGCATGCAGTTCCTCCCATGTCTTCTTGAAGGAGGCCTCAAGCTCGCTGACGGCCCGCTGGGCCTCGTTCCTCCGCCGCTTGAGATTCTCGACCCGTTCCTCGTAGGCGAGACGTTCGGCATCGTCCTTGAAGATGGGCCGTTCGATGTTGGCGAGATTCATCTGCCGATCGCCCATCGGCGTGATGTTGTGGAAGAAGGCGAGCAGCGAGTAGTAGTCGCGCTGCGGAATGGGGTCGATCTTGTGGTCGTGGCAGCGGGCGCAGTTGACCGTCAGGCCGAGAAACACCTGCCCGGTCGTCGCCACGATGTCGTCGAGGGTGTCGTACTTCGCCTGCTCCCGGTCGGCGGGCTCGTCGTCCCAGAGGCCGAGCCGGTAGTAGCCGGTGGCGATGACTGCGTCGTTCGTCGGCTCGGGAAGCTCGTCGCCGGCCAGCTGCTCGGCCACGAACCGGTCGTAGGGCTTGTCGTCGTTGAGCGACCGGATGACGTAGTCGCGATACCTCCAGGAGTGCGGCTTGTCGCCGTCGCGCTCGAAGGAGTTCGTGTCGGCGTAGCGGACGAGGTCGAGCCAGTGCCGTCCCCACCGCTCGCCGTAGTGCGGCGACGCCAGCAGCCGGTCCACCACCCGCTCCCAGGCATGGGGCGACGTGTCGCCGAGAAAGTCGCGCACCTCCTGCTCCGTGGGTGGCAGACCGGTGACGTCGTAGGTGGCGCGGCGCAGCACCGCGACCTTGTCGGCGGTCGGCGGGACGGGCAGCCCGCGGCGCACGAGGCCGTCGCGGAGAAAAGCGTCGATCGGATTGGCGGTCGGCGGCGTCGCCGCCGGCACGGCCGGACGCACGAGCGGACGAAACGCCCAGTGCTCCTTCCATTCGGCCCCCTCCTCGATCCACTTCCGCACGACGGCCACCTGGGCAGACGTGAGACGCGGTCCTTCGGGCGGCATCTGGATGGCGGGATCAGTGGAGGTGATGCGGGCGAGGATCTCGCTCTCGGATGGATGTCCGGCGACGATCGCCCGCGTGCCGCTCTCGAGCTTCGCGGTGGCGGCATCAGCCTGGTCGAACCGCAGGCCGGCCTCGTGCGTGTCGGGGCCGTGACAGGAGAAGCACCGCTTCGCCAGGAGCGGCTGGATGTCGCGGGAGAAGTCGACCGGTTCGGCGACCGCGCAGGCCGAAACGATGATCGCACAGCCGAATGCCGCCGCGGCCACCGGCCAACCACAGCGATGACGGAACCGTCCGCGGACCATGCGCTGCCTGCCCGGGAAACGCGGCGAAAACCACACGCCTTTTCGTAAGCCTACACCACGCCCCGCAAGCCTCCAATTCCGCGACAGCCCGACAGCCTGCGGCATTCGTGCGGCGGCGATCGGCGGTATCATGCTGCCCCTCCCACACGGCGCGGCTCACAACCACGAAGGACCTCCGATGCCCGTCCCCGCACGCCCCTTCTCGCTCGCCGGCCGCGTCGCCCTCGTGACAGGCTCCTCCACCGGCCTCGGCCGCGCAACCGCGAAGTGCCTCGGCCTGGCCGGCGCGAAGGTGGCCCTCAACTACGCCAACGTGAAGTCCCGCGCCGACGAGGCGCTCGTCGAGCTTCGCGGCGCCGGCGTCACCGCCGAGCTGTTTCAGGCCGACGTGACGAGCGCCGACGAGATCGACCGGATGGCGACCGCGATCGAGAAGTCGCTCGGACCGATCGATGTCCTCGTGGTCAACGCCACTCCGGCACAGCCGCACAAGCCGATCGAGGAGTACGACTGGGCCTTCTACCAGCAGATGCTCGACTTCTTCGTGAAGAGCCCCTACCTCCTGGCGCGGCGGATCCTGCCGGGCATGAAGGACCGCCGCCACGGCCGGCTCATCAACATCACCAGCGAAGTGTTCCTCCTCGGCGTCGCCCCCTTCTCCGCCTACGTGGCCGCGAAGGGCGGGCAGGTCGGCTGGTCGCGGAGCATGGCGCGGGAACTGGCCCCCTTCCAGATCACGGTGAACATGATCGCGCCGGGCTGGATCCCGGTGGAGCGGCACAAGGACGACCCACAGGCCGAGAAGGACGCCTACCTCGCGACGGTGCCGGCCGGCCGCTGGGGCGTGCCGGACGACGTCGGCTGGGCCGCCGCCTATCTGGCCAGCGACGAGGCCGGCTTCGTCACCGGCCAGTCGATCGCCGTGAACGGCGGGAAGACGGTCTGGTAGACGGCGCGGCCGCGACGCATCAGGCGTCGTAGTAGAGGCAGAACTCGTACGGGTGCGGCCGCAGCCGCATCGGGACGATTTCCTTCTCCCGCTTGAACTTCAGCCACGTGGCGATCACGTCCTCGGTGAAGACGTCGCCGCGGAGCAGGAAGTCGCAATCGCGCTCCAGGGCGTCGAGCGCCTCGTCGAGAGAGCCGGGCGCCTTCGGCACGTTCGCCAGTTCCTCCGGCGGCATGTCGTAGATGTCGCGGTCGAGCGGCTCCCCCGGATGAATCTTGTTCTGGATGCCGTCGATCGCCGCCAGCAGCACCGCCGAGAAGGCGAGGTAGGGGTTGCAGGTCGGGTCGGGGCAGCGGAACTCGATCCGCTTCGTCTTCGGGCTCGCGGAATACATCGGGATCCGGCAGCTCGCGGAGCGGTTGCGTTGGGAATAGGCCAGGTTCACCGGCGCCTCGTAGCCGGGCACGAGCCGCTTGTAGCTGTTGGTGGTGGGGTTGGTCAGGGCGAGCAGCGCGGGGGCGTGCCGCAGGATGCCCCCCATCGCGTGCAGGGCCATCTCCGAGAGGCCGGCGTAGCCCGATCCGGCGAAGAGCGGATGGCCGTCCTTCCAGAGCGAGATGTGGGTGTGCATGCCGGAGCCGTTGTCGCCGTAGAGGGGCTTGGGCATGAAGGTCACGGTCTTGCCGGCCCGGCGGGCGACATTCCTGACGATGTACTTGTAGAGGCACATCTGGTCGGCCATCCGCACCAGCTCCTGGAACCGCATGTCGATCTCGCACTGGCCGGCTGTCGCCACCTCATGGTGCTGCGCCTCGACGTCGATGCCGCACTGGATCATGGTCTGCATCATCTCGTTGCGCAGGTCCATGAGCTGGTCCGACGGCGGACAGGGGAAGTAGCCCTCCTTGTGCCGCAGCTTGTAGCCGAGGTTCGGCCCCTCCGCGCGGCCGCGGGTCCACTCGGCCTCGGCCGAATCGACGTGGAAGTAGCCCTCGTGGGCGTTCTGATCGAATCGCACGTCGTCGAACACGAAGAACTCGGCCTCGGGGCCGATGAAGCAGGTGTCGGCGATGCCGGTGCTCTTGAGGTAGTTCACCGCCTTTCGCGCGACGTTCCGCGGGTCGCGGGAATAGTCCTCGCGGGTGAGCGGGTCCTGCACGTTGCAGACCATCACGAGCGTGGGGATCTGCGCGAAGGGGTCGACGAAGGCCGAGTCGGGCACCGGCACGAGCAGCATGTCGCTCTCGTTGATCGCCTGCCAGCCGCGGATGCTCGAGCCGTCGAACCCGAGACCGTCGTCGAACGTGTCCTCCTCCAGCTTGCCGACGGGAATCGTGAAGTGCTGCCAGGCGCCGAGGAAATCGGCGAACCGCAGGTCGACCGCCTTCACTTCCTTCTCGCGGCACATCGCGAGCACTTCACGGGGCTTCATGGGGAGCGTCTCCTGTCGGCGTGTGAACGCGGGGCGGCCCGGCCGGGCGGCCGCCCGGCGGAGGCGTCCATCATACGCTCGCGGAAAAAAGGGGCTGGACGGCAACCGCATCCGAGCCCGATCACCCGGAGCTGTGCGTGGGCCGGGGTTGCCCATGCCCCATCGCCGGACGTTCGCTTCGGCCCTCCAAGGCCTCCGCTCACTCGGAGATGACTGCGCTTCGCCATCCTGGCTGCGCTGGTCATCTACGCCGGCTCACGGGGCATGGACAACCCCTCCCACATTCATCGATCGGGATGCGGCGGCACACGAGCGTCGCGTGCGAGCCTCATCAGCGGCCGGAGAAGCCCTGCTCGCCGAGCCAGCGGCGGCACTCGACGGTCCAGGGATGCAGCCGCTCCGGCGCGAAGCCGTCGTAGGGCTTGAACCCCAGCCCGATGCCGTGCGCGCCCTTCTCGTAGACGTGCAGCTCGAACGGCCGGCCGTGCCGGCGCAGGGAAGCCGCGAGGTCGAGCACGCCCTCCAGCTTCACCGCCTTGTCCTCGACCGTATGCCAGACGAAGACGGGTGGCGTCTTCTCGTTCACGGCCATTTCGCCGGAAAGCTCGCGCACGAGCTCCTCGGGAGGATTCTCCCCAAGCAGGTTGCGGCGCGAGCCGCCGTGGGTGTTCGCATCGAGCATGCTGACGACGGGATAGCAGAGGATGCCGAGGGCAGGCCGCGAGGGCTGCCGGTCCACGGGATCGGCGGCCGCCGCATCGCCGTCGTCGCCGTGCGTGAGCAGCGTGACCGCGAGGTGGCCGCCGGCGGAGCTGCCCATCACGCCCACCCGCGCTGGGTCGATGCCCAGCCGCGCGTGGTCCGCCCGCACCAGCCGCATGGCACGCGACACGTCGCCGAGCATGACGGGATGCCGGTAGCCCTTGCTGCCGAGCCGGTAACGAAGGACGAAGGCGGCGATGCCCTGCGAGTTGAGCCACTTCGCGTAGTCGCTCCCCTCGTGGTCGGCCAGGCCGCCGTAGCCACCGCCCGGGCAGACGACGATCGCCGCCGTCGGCGCCTTCGCGCCGGCCACGGGCCACCAGAAGACCACCGGCACGTCCTGGTCAGCCGAGCCGAGCGCCCCCGGAGCGTCGGCCTTCCAGAGCCTGATCGTCTCGGCAGCCGCGGCCGGGTCGGCGGCGCAGGCGTCTACCGTCACCAGCGACGCAACGCACAGCAGCGCGACTTTCACCACCCGACGTGCGGACTGACGCTCGATGACGAAGCGACACGACGAATGGACGGTAGACATGGCCGGCTCCTTGCGAAATCTGCACCAGGCAGCACTCCAACACGCCGGCATGATGTCAGCAACCGGCCGCGGCTTCAATCGAGCCGCACCGCCCAGCCCCCGGCGACCGCCTCCAGCCGGAGCCGGCCGCGCACGGTCGCCCCCGCGACCGCGACGACGCACGACGTGACCGACGCGACCTCCGCGGCGTCGCCCGAGACCAGCTCATACGTGCCGGCGTCGACACGCGTGGCGAACCCGCGGCCCCCCGACACCTCTCCCGCGACGTGATCCAGCCACGCCAACCGATGCGGTGGAAGCTCCAGCGCCGCCACCGCCGCGCCGCCCGGCTGCGGCACGTCCAGCAGCCGCCAGGTGCGGCAGGCGACCCCGGCCTCGAGCAAGAAATCGAAATGCCGGCCCGCGGGATCGTCGGGGGCACCGGTGTGCTCGAGCAGGGCGAACCGCGGCATGTCGACCCGCTCCCGTTGCTGCAATCGCCGCGACGCAGTCAGTAGTCCTCGCCGCCGGTCGACGCGGCACCGGCCACGGCCAGCGGCTTCGGCTTGTGGCGGACCGCGCGGCGGGCGTTCTCGTCCCGCAGCCGCTCCACCGCCGCCTCCAGGGTCATCGCGCCCAAGTCGCCGTCGATCCGGTCGCGGAGGCTCACCGTGCCGGCCGCCTCGTCCCGCGGCCCGCAGACGATCATCACCGGAATCATGTCGAGCTGCGCCGTCCGCACCTTCGCGCCGAGCTTCTCGGCGGCCAGGTCGATGCCCACCCGAAGGCCCGCCGCCTCCAGCCGCGACTGCACCTGCTTCGCGTAGGCCTCGCTCTTCTCGCTCACCGGCAGCACGCGGACCTGCTCCGGAGCCAGCCAGAGCGGAAACGCGCCGGCGAAGTGCTCGATGAGGACGCCCACGAACCGCTCCATGCTGCCCAGCGGCGCCCGGTGGATCATCACCGGCTGGTGCCGGGCGTTGTCGGCGCCGATGTACTCGAGGTTGAACCGTTCGGCGCTCGGCAGGTTGTAGTCGAGCTGCACGGTGCCCAGCTGCCACTCGCGGCCGAGCGAATCGTGCACGACGAAGTCGATCTTCGGGCCGTAGAAGGCGGCCTCGCCCGGCTCCGGCTCGCAGCCCGGCAGGTTCATGCGGCGTGCCACCCGTTCGATCGCGGCCTCCGCCTCGTCCCACCGCGCCGGCGGGCCGACGTACTTGTCGCTTTTCGGGTCGCGGAAGCCGAGCCGCACCCGGAAGTTGTCGAAGGCGAGGCTCTCCAGCACCTTCAGCGTGAAGTCGATGCAGCCCTCCACCTCCCGCTCCACCTGCTCGTGCGTGCAGAAGATGTGGGCGTCGTCCTGCGTGAAGCCGCGGACCCGCGTCATGCCGCCGAGTTCGCCCGACTGCTCGTAGCGGTAGACGGTGCCGAACTCCGCCAGCCTCAGGGGCAGCTCCTTGTAGCTCCGCGGCCGGGCCTTGAAGATCATCGTGTGGTGCGGGCAGTTCATCGGCTTGAGCAGATACTGCTCGTCGTCGCTCATCACGATCGGCTTGAACTGGCTGTCGGCGTAATAGGGATAGTGGCCCGAGATCTTGTAGAGGTCGACCTTGCCGATGTGCGGCGTGTAGACCGGCTGGTAGCCCCGCGCGGCCAGTTCGTCGCGGACGAACGACTCGAGCACGCCGCGGAGCACGGCCCCCTTCGGCATCCAGAGCACGAGCCCCGAGCCGACGAGCGGGCTCGTCGTGAAGAGGTCGAGCTGCTTGCCCAGCACCCTGTGGTCGCGCTTTCGTGCCTCTTCCAGCGCCGCCAGATGCGCGTCGAGATCCGCCTGCGAGAACCAGGCCGTGCCGTAGAGCCGCTGGAGCTGGGCGTTGTTGGCGTCTCCCTTCCAGTAGGCGCCGGCGATGTTCGTGAGCTTGAAGGCTCCGATGCAGCCCGGGCTCGGCACGTGCGGACCGCGGCAGAGGTCGACGAATTCCCCCTGCCGGTAGAAGGAGAGCGTCGGATGCTCGGCCAGCCCCGTCTCGATGTGCTCCACCTTCAGCGGCTGCCCGAGGTCGCGGACGATGTCGACCGCCTTGCCCCGCGGCACCTCCACCCGCTCGAAGGCCTCGTCGGCGGCGATGATCTTCTTCATCTCCTCCTCGATCCGCGGCAGGTCCTCGTCGGTGATCGGGCGGCTGGCCCGCATGTCGTAATAGAAGCCCTCGCCGACGGTGGGCCCGAAGGCCAGCTCCACGCCTTCGAAGAGCCGCATCACCGCACGGGCCATGATGTGGGCGGCCGAGTGCCGCATCACCGGCAGCGCCCGCGGATCGCCGGCGGCGAGCCACTCGAGCGTCGCCTCCCCGGCGGGCAGCGGCGCGTCGAGCCCCACGGTTGTGCCGTCGAGCAGCGCCGCGATCGGCCGCTTCTTCTTCGCCGTCGCGGCGCCGGTCTCGGCGGCCACGTCGGCCAGGCGGAGGCCCTCGGGAAACTCGCGGACGAAGCCATCGGCAAAGCGGACGCTGGGCATGGTGTGTGGGGCCGAAGGAAGATGGAAGGACGGGGGCCGGGACCGCCGCGGCCCCGGGAAAACCCAGAGTATCGGCGGCGCAGGGGCCGTGAGGCAAGGCCGTTCGCGACGCGGAACGACGACGGTGAACGTCAGCGGCCGAGCTTGTAGAGCTTCGTGTTGCTGCGGAGGTAGAGGCCGCCGTCGGCCAACGCCGGCGAGGCGAGGATCTCGTCGCCGAGGTCGAGCGACGACACGAGCTTCGGCTCGGCGCCGGTGATGTCGACCAGTTGCACGAGCCCCTTCTCGCTGACGCAGGCCACGAGGCGGCCGTCGGAAACGGGCGTCGCGGTGAAGGGCCCCTCCACCCGCAATTGCCAGAGCCGCTCGCCCGTCGCCAGGCTGCCGGCCGTGAGCACGTCCCCCTTGCTGATGGCCAGCACCGTGTCGCCGACGGCGATCGGGCTCGCCGTGCCGGGAGAGAGCCGGTTGCTCCGCCACAGCTGCTTGGGCTGCGCCCCCGCCGCGACGGCCTCGACCGCCAGCGCCGTGATGCCGTGCGAGGGCACGCAGAGGACGCCCGCGTGGAGGCAGCTCGACGGGATCGTGGAGGCGCCGTCGCCGTAGCTCCAGGCCACGCTGCCGTCGGCCACCCGCACGGCGTCGATGCCGGTCTTCGACTGGAGCGCCACGAGGTCGGGCCGCAGCACGGCCGGGCTCGTCCAGTTGGCCGCCTTCGGCCGGTCGAGCTTCCAGCGATTCGCGCCGGTCGCGCCATCGAGGCCCAGCGCATAACTCTCGCTGTCGTTCTCCACCTGCAGCACGAGCGTGCCGTCGGTCGCCACGGGCGAACTCGCCATGCCGAGGCTGTTGCTCACGTTGGCGTAGTCGGAGGTGATCCCGCGGAGCCAGAGCAGGTTGCCGTCGAAATCGAGGCAGACGACGTCGTTCGACGAGAACGCCGCGTAGATGCGGCCGGCGTCGGTGCAGGGCGTGGCCGCGGCCACGCTCGTCTTCGCGTGGCACATCGTCCGTCCGGTGGCGCGGAACTGCCGGTGCCAGAGCGTGCGGCCGTCGGCGGGATCGAGGCAGACGACGTGGAGCCGCGACTGCTCCGGCCCGCTCGAGCAGGTGACGACGAGCCGGCCCGCGGCGACGAGCACGCCCGAGAGGCCGCGGCCGGGGAGATCGACCGACCAGCGGCGGCTGTCCGCGGTGAGTTCGGCAGGCAGGGAGGCCGTGGACGCGACACCGTCACCTTGGGGACCGAGGAACCGCGGCCAGCCGGACTGGCTGGCGGCGACCTGCTGGGCCGCCGCCGGCGCGGCAGGCAGGCTGCAGGCCGCGAGCAGGCCGGCACACGCGGCCAGCCGCGCACCACGATTCATTGCAGCCTTCATGGATGGCGTCATGGCTTCTTCTCCGCGTTCGGTGCGGCGGGCGAGGGCGGCCGATCGACGGCGAGCAGCGCCGTGCCGGCGGCGTCGCAGACCCGCAGCTGGAACTGCCACTCCTTCGTCCACTCCTGCTTCTGGTCGTCCTGGCAGAGCTTCACGAGGATCGTGTTGCGGCCGCGCTCCAGCCGGATCGGCAGCTGGTACTGGTCGATCTTCATGCCGCGGTGATACTCGTCGCGGCCGAAGAGGAGCCGGCCGTTGTGCCAGATCTTCCAGGCGTTCTTGCAGCCCAGCCGCAGCTCGGCGTCGCGGGCCTCCGCCGCCTCGTACTCGGTGAACGCGTAGGCCAGCACCTCCTTGAGGCCGCCCTCGGCGGGGTACGCGGGGTTCAGGTCGACCATGCCGTAGGCGTCGGCCGTGACCAGCGGCTTCCACGACACCGGCCCGTCGCGGCCGGCGACCGGCGCCGCCAGGTCGACCCGCTCCTCAGGCGGATAGCCCGTGGCGAAGCCGCGGCCCGCCTTGTTGTCGAACGGGCCGATCACCTGCCAGTGCATGAGGAAGCCGAACTGCCGCGGCAGGTCGACCGACTCCCCGAGCCCCGTGAGGGCCGAGTCGACCGCCTTGATCTGGTCGACGTCCCGCGCGGCCACAAGCGCCGTGCGGTAGCCCGCGATCGCCTCGTCCTTCCGGCCATCCTTCTTCAGGCCGGCCGCGGCGTCGATCGCCCGCTGCACGGCGTCACGGCGCAGCTCGCCGGAGGGATCGTCGAGCATCGCCGCGATCAGGCCGTCGGCCGCCGTGCGATCGCGGTCGCGGATCATTTCGTAGGCCAGCCGCCGCGCATGCGGGTCGTGGCGGACGTCGGCGAGGAACGCCCGCAGGCCGTCGAGCGGCACCGGGCCGTGGCCGGTCGCCAGCGCGTCGACCGCAGCCGAGAGCCAGTTGGCGGCCAGCGGATTCGCGCCATCCATCGCCGCGAGCACCGCGGGAATCCGGGCCGCGTCACCCTGCACGACCGCCCGCCAGGCGGCTGCGGCCGCGGCGTTGCCGGCCCCCTCGCGGCCCACGGCGCGGATCGCGGCCAGCTGCTCCGCGAGCCGCGCGGGCTCCTCGGCCAGCGACGGCAGTCCCGCCGCCACGAGGATCGCGGCGACCACCGCGCCCCGTCGTGCCGCACGGCGATCGAATGTCGGCATCTGTGTCGTCACGAGCCGTGTTCCCCGTGGAGGTGAGGCGTCGGCGGCACGGCCGACGTCGGCAACCTATCCCGCGCCGCCGACCTTGGCAAATCGGCACGGCCACGGGTCAGTCGGAACCGGCCCGCGTGACCAGCGCGTCGTAGACGGCGGCCGTCGTCGAGTCGACGAGAAACTCCACCGAGCCGTCGGCGCGGAGCTGCCCCACCGTACCGCCGTGCGCGCTCGACGGGCCGTAGTCCATGTCGATCGACTGGCCGCCGCCGTAGCGGTAGTAGGGCACGTAGTTGAGCGCGTTCTCCGGGCCGGTGTAGGTCGGGGCATTGCTGGCATCGATCCGCCGGGAGGTGATGCTGGCCGTCGAGCCGTCGATCCAGGCGGCGGCCTTCTGCTCGCGGGTCTCGGAGACGAGGATCGTCCGCGACAGCCCGTCGGTGATCTCGCGAAACCGCGTCTGCGACTGCGGGTAGATGCTGCCGTCCTGGGTCTCCGGCGTGCGAAACGACGGCTCCCAGTAGAGCTTGCCCGCGGTCGTGGCCCCGAGCGCCACGTAGTTCCGCAGGGCATACGGCGACCCGAGCGCAACGTAGAGCGGATCGGTGGCGAAGGAGGTGCCGGGAAACGAGGGGCAGCGGTAGATCGGGATCACGATCCCCGCCGCCGGCCGGTTGGCCACGTCGAACGCCGACTTCTCCGGCGCGAAGAGCGACGCCATGTTCGCGGAACCCAGATACGGCAGGATGAGCGTGGGCCAGCCGTGGTGCTTCGCGTCGGGCGTGTCGGCCCAGTTCCAGACGCCGTCGACGACCGGATCGGTGCTGCCGGAGGGGAGCCGCCCCTTGGCTCCCTCGTGCCCCTGCAGCGCCAGGCCGATCTGCCGCATGTTGTTGCCGCACTGCGACCGCCGCGCGGCCTCGCGGCTGGCCTGCACCGCCGGCAGCAGCAGGCCGACGAGCAGACCGATGATCGCCACGACCACGAGCAGTTCGACGAGCGTGAAGCCCCGGCGGACGGTCATCGTGCGGCCCTCCGCGCTCGGGCGGCTGCCGGTTCGACGTGGATCTCCGCCTCCGGCAGCGATTGCCGCAGCCGCGCGATCCCCGCGTCGCTGACGCCAGTCCGCATGAGCACGAGCCGCCGCACTCCCGTGAGGCGGGAGAGCGGCTCGACGGCGGCGTCGGTGATCCCGGTCTCGATGAGGGCCAGGTCGGCGAGCCTCTCCAGCGGCTCGAGCGCGGCGAGCCCTTCGTCGCTGACGCCGGTGAGCGTGAGCGTGAGCTTCGTGAGCCCGGGGAACGCCCGCAGCGTCACGAGCCCGTGGTCGGTGACCCGCGTCCGCGTCAGGTCGAGCTCCTCCACCGCGACGAGCGAACCGTTGCCCACGGCCGCCAGCTGCTCGAGGTCGCCGTCGGTGGCAGCCGTCTGCGCCAGGTCGAGGCGGCGGATCGAGTCGGCGCGGCCGCCGAGCCGCCGCACGAACGCCATCGCCTCCTGCTCGGGCGATCGCGCACAGCCCACGACATCGCCCACGAGCAGCATCACGCCGACCGCGGCCTGTGACCACAACAGCATGTCTCGCATGACACCGTTCCCTCTTCACCAGCCGAGCGCGGCAGGCTCCACCGGCGACTCGGCCATCGACCGGGTGCGGAAGCCCGTCACGCGATGAAACGTGAGGAAGTTCGCATCGTGGAAGTTGTGGGCGCCGCCGGTCGCGTCGTCGCCGGCGGTGCGGCTGACGACGACGAGGTCGTCACCGTCGAAGAGCCAGTCGACGTACTGGAACCCGTGCTTCAGGTGATCGGGATGGTGGAGGAGGACCGACCGCCGCTCCCAGTCGCGGAGGTTCTCCGACCGCGAGAGCACGAGCGTGTTGCGAAGTGACGCGGGCTTCGCCTTGCCATGGACCGCCGGCGGCACGGCGTTGGACAGCATCCACCAGACGGGCTGCTGTCCGGCGGCCGGGTCGCGACGGATCGCGAACTTCTTGGCGGCGCCGGGCAGGTCGACGAAGCCAGTGGCGGGATCGAACGACGCTGTTTTCCCGTCGGCGCTCACCGACACGACCGCCGCCTTCTCGATCGCCCCCGCCTCCACCCGCAGGATGTCGAGCACGCGGCCGTCGGCGGTGGCCACGGCATTGCCCTCGAGCCAGCCCGTGAACCTGCCGTCGAGCCAGGCGGGGTCGCGAGGGATCGCATTGGAAAACGTCCAGCTGGCACGGTCGAGCAGGTCAGCGTCCAGCGGCGCCGAGAGCATCATCGCCATGTAGCGCTTGCCCCACTCCTTCCCGCCGCTGGCATCCTCGACGGCCCGCCAGATGCGGCCCGCGTGCAGGAGCACCGGCATCGGCGCCGTGTGAAATTCGCCATCGGCGAGCAGGCCGGTCTTGGCGTCGGCGGGCGTGGTCCAGGTGCGGCCGCCGTCGGTGCTCCGCCGGATCACGAGCGGCCCGTGGTGCCGCGTCGGCCCGAGCAGGTAGACCGCGCCTGCGTGCACGAAAAGGTTCGACCAGAACGCCCCCTCGATCCGCGCGATCTTCTGCCAGGTCGCGCCGCGGTCGGCGCTCGCGAAGACGTCGGTGAGCGCGGCCGTCCACTCGCTGCTCGCCGGGCCGAAGAAGTCGTGCGACGCCACGTAGGTGCCGTCGGGCAGGATCGCGATGCTCGGCGAGCCGACGTACTGCTTGCCTGCCGCCGGCTGATGATCGACCACGACGCCTGGCACCGTCGTCCCACCGTCCCCGGCGGCCGGCTGGCCGTGCGACACCGGGCTGGCCGCGCTGACGAGCAGTGCCGCGACCAGCCACACCGCCACGGGCTTGCGGAGCATGTTCATGGGACGCCTGCGATTCTTTTGGCAGCGAGCCGCCACCACGATCGGCCCGAGCGTCTGATCCTACAGCCGCGGCGGTGGCCGCCAAAGAATCGCCCTTTCTTGGGCCACGCCCCCGGCCCGAAGCTATTCTGGCCTCCGTGTCGCACCCGGCCTGCGGAACGCTTTCGCGGGGGAGTGTGCGAGGAGTCGGCCAGATGTCGGAAACCATCGTCATTCACAACGGCTCTGTTCGTACCGACGCCGACGTCGCGACACGGCCTCTGCTGGTCATCGACGGCCAAGGCATGGAGGTGAGTGGATCGGGCGGCACCGGCAAGTACGCCTACGAGTTGCAGCAGCGGCTGCTGCGGCCGTCCACCGCCGAGCTTCTGGCGGGCTGCCGGATGGAGCTCGTCAATTTCCCAGCGCAGCCGGCCGCGGTGGCGGCGCGGCAATCGCTCCGCCACCGGCTGGGCCGGCTGGCCCGCCGCCTCCTTCCCGAGGGCGCGGTGCGGGGCCTGCGGGGCTGGTCTGCCTCGGGTGTCCAGCCGCCGCCGGCCGCGACCGCGGCCTGGTCGCTGCACCCGGGGCCGATCATCCTCCACGAGCTGAGCAACTACGCGGTCTGCCCCGAGGCCGGACGGCTTGCCCTGTCGCCGCGGATGAGACTGCTGGTGACCTTCCATGACATCCAGGACTTCGACCTGCCCCAGTTCTTCGACGACGTGTCGCTGCTGCGGCGCCGGATGCACTACACGTTCTATGCCGACCGGGGCGACCTCTTCTTCGCCAACTCGGAGTTCACGAAGGGCACGCTGGTCGACCGGCTGGGCATCGCCCCGCAGCGGATCGTGGTCACGCATCTGGCGGCGGATGACATGCAGATGCTGAAACCGTTCGACGAGACGCTGTCATGGGTGCGGAGCCTCGGCCGCTACCTCGTGTTTCCGGCCAAGGCCTGGCCACACAAGAACCACGAGTTCCTCCTGCGGGCGCTGGGCAGACGGCGGGATGCGCTTGCGCGGGAAGGCATGCGGCTCTTGCTCACCGGCGGATTCGACGCGGAGGACAGGCGGCGGCTGGCCGCGCTGGTCGCCGAGCATGGACTGACCGGCCGCGTGGAGCTGCTCGGGTTCCAGCCGGCCGCGACGCTCCAGGCGCTCGTCCGCTCGGCCGAATACATGGTCTTCCCCTCGCTGTACGAGGGCTTCGGGATGCCGATCCTGGAGGCGATGACGCTCGGCTGCCCCGTGCTTTCGAGCAACGCCACATCGCTGCCCGAGGTGGGCGGCGACGCGGCCGAATATTTCGACCCGCGAGACGAGGAGTCGTTCGTGGCCCTGCTCGACCGGGCGCTGGCCGGGTCGATCGACCGGGAAGCGTTGATCACGAAGGGACTCGACAACTGCCGCCGGTTCAGCTGGGAAAAGACCTGTCGGCAGACGATCGAGGAATACCGTCGGCTGCTCTGACGGCTGTTCCCGAAGGCCGCGCTGACGTCCATGCTGACGTCCATTCAGAGCGGCACGTCGACGACGAAGATCTGGTTGTGCCTGCCGCTGCTGCCGGCCACGTGCCGCATGAAGGCGACCTGACGGCCGTCGGGCGCGAAGACGCAGGCCTCCGGACGGGGCGGGCCCACGGCCGAATCGGCGGTCGTGAGCCGCAGGCTGCCGCCGCCCTCGGCATCGATCAGCCGGACCGCGTCGTCGGCGACGCACGCGATGCGGCGGCCGTCGGGGCTCCACGTGAAGCAGCCGGCGACGTTTCCGCCATCACGGGTCAGCTGCAGCGGCGCACCGCCGTTGGGGCTGACAGTGAACAGCTGCACGATGCCGGCGTCGTCGCGCATCAAAAACGCGATCCGGGAGCCGTCGGGGCTCGACCGCAGCCAGTGCCGCGGCCCCTGGATGCCCGGATGCTGGCGATCGGCCGTGAACGTGACCCGCCGCTGGACGACGCCGCGGGGCGGCGCGGGACGCGTCGCGAGCGTGCCCGTGAGCGGGTGGTCGCCGGCGATCTCCAGTTCGGCGGGGGCGTCGGGCAGGTCGCAGACGAACACCTCGCTGATCGTCCGCGGCTCCCCGGCCGCGCCGCCCGGCACGCTCACCGTGCCCTGGAACGCGATCGCCCGCCGCTGCCGCGAGCCGTCGGGCCGCAGGTAGCCGTCCGTGCCGATCCACGCCTCCTCGCAGGCCCGTGAGATCTCGTCGCTGCCGACCGCAGGCACATCGATCAGCTGCGCGAGAAGCACCGTGAAGGCCGAGCCGTCGTGGTTCCGCGGATGCGTCGCCGGCACGCGGACGGGCCGGCCGCAGACGCTCACGCCGACGCCGCGGAGATTTTTCTGCCGCGAGAGACCGGCGGCAGCCGCACCCGGCGGCGCGTCGAGCACAGCATCCTCGTAGGTGAAGCTCACGAGCCTGCCGTCGGGGCTGAACAAGTGGACGTGGCTGCCGCCACGGAGCGCCCCCGGCGTGAACGGCGGCACGAGGTCGCGGGCGTCGAGCGGCTCGGCGATCCCCGGTCGCCCGGCCCGCAACACCACGCCCTGCCGCCGGGCCGGACCGTACCGCCAGTCGGCCGTGGGATGCTCGGGCCCGAGGATGAAGACCACGCGGTCGTCCACCGGGCTTGCCGTCACGACGCCGCAGCAGCCGCCATGCTGCGACTCGTAAAGCACCTCGACCCGGCCCGTCGCGACCTCGACCCGCTCGATCCGCGTGCCGTCGAAGACGGAACCGTCGGGGCTCGACCGCGTGTCATAGACGATCCACCGCGCGTCGGGCGACCAGACGGCGGCGTTCGTGAGCAGGTGTCCGTGGGCGGCGGTGGTGACCTGTCTCTCGGGCATGGTGAAGGGCGGCCTGCACTTCGGGAGAAGACGCGATTCGCGCGACGACGGAGAGGAGACCAGCCCTGCGGCGGCGTGTGTCAGCGGCCCTGGAGCTTCGTCGGGTCGAGCACCACGTGGGCGATCGTCTGGCGGTTCCAGGTGTAGGTGACGTGAATGCCGCCGTCGGCGGCCTGGATCACGGCGGGATAGGAGTATTCGCCCGGGGCGGACTCGAGCGTGACGGCCGGTGTCCACGCGACGCCGTCGTCGCTGATCGCGACGTTCAGCGGCGAGCGGCCGTTCTCGGTGTGGTTGGAGACGAGCAGGTGTCGGCCATCGGCGAGCGTCACGGCGTCGGTGCCGGAGTTGGGGTTCGGCAGGTCCGTGAGCGCCATCGCGCCCCACGTGAGTCCGCCGTCATGGCTTTCGACGCGGAAGATCCGCCTGTTCCTCGTCCGCCCCAGCGCGAGCAGCCGCCCGTCTGCGAGCCGCAGGATGCTCGGCTGGATCGCGGCGATCGCCTTCCCGTCGTTCACCGGCCCGATCACTCGCCAGGTCTTGCCGCCATCGGTCGACCGCTCGAAGTGGACCCGCCAGCCGTCGTCCTCGGTGCTCGACGGCGCCACGATCGTGCCGTCGGCCAGCGTCACCGGCTTGTTCTTGACCGGCCCGACCGGCACGCCGACCAGCCCGGTGGCGGCGAGCGGATCCGCGGGAATGGCCCGCGGTTCGCCCCACGTCCGACCGCCGTCGGTGCTCCGCCGGACGAGGCCCGTCCAGGTCGTCGGGCTGCCGCTGGCCTTGTAGAAGAGGGCGAGCGACGCATCGGGCATCCGGAAGAGCACGGGGTTCCAGCAGGGCCGCTGGCTGCCGTCGGGATCCCGCCAGATGGCGACCTCCACCGGCCTGCTCCAGCCCGCCGCATCCCGCCGCGCGACCCAGATGCCGACGTCGGCCGCGCCCTCCTTCGCGCCGCCAAACCAGGCCGCGACGAACTCGTCGTTGCCGGTCTCCACGATCGTGCTCGCATGGCACGAGGGCGTGGGCCTGTGCTCGAGCGGATACACGTACTCCCGCGCGACGATCGCGGCCTGCCCCGGCGCGGAGCCGGTCGCAGGCTGGGGCGGTGCGGCGATCACGCCGGTGCTTTCCGCCGCGACGACAGCGGCTGCCACGAGCACGCCGATCACCACGAGCGGCCCGGGAAACGACCCCGGCCAACCGAAACGACATCGCTCCCAACTGTCGCGATCCCGACTGCCCATAGCTTCACCGTCCGAGCGTGGTGGAATCGCCAGAACCTGAGACCTCGACGGCACGAGGACTTCGAGGGTCAGGGCCTTCGAGGATCAAGCCCTGATCAGGAATCCGGGATCATAGATCAGGGATCATGGATCATGGCCCTCAAGATCCGCGATCGTATCCGGCCGCGGCGCCCCGCCACAGGAGGGCCAGGGCGGGGCGGGCGGCCCCCCCGGCCGACAGCACCACCGCAAACGGCACGACCGGCGGCCTCTCCCCCGTTTTTCGCGGAATCATCGCGTGCAATCGGTTCCGGCGGCCGATTAGAATTCGAGAGAGCCCCTCCGGACCTGCCAGACGGCCGGAAGCCGGTGCGGGCCCCCCGCCTCCGGCCTTTGCACCATGAGCGACTTCGCCAGCCCCAGGCTCGCCGTGCTCCCGCTGGCCTTCGGCCTGACGCTGGCGGCGTTGATTTCCGGCGGCCGTTCCCCGGCCGCCGAGGCGACGTCGAAGGATCTGGAAACCCTCTTCGAGTCGAAGGTGCGGCCGCTGCTCACGGCCAAGTGCCAGCGGTGCCACGGCGACAAACTCGCGGAAGCGGGCCTGCGTCTCGACAGCCGCCGGTCGATGCTGGCCGGCAGCGACACCGGTCCGGTCGTCGTTCCCGGCGACGCCGCGAAGAGCCGGCTCGTCGCCGCCGTGCGGCACGCCGACGGCCTGGCAATGCCCCCCGACGAAAAGCTCTCCGGCGACGAGGTCGCGACGATCGAGGCCTGGGTCGCAGCCGGCGCGCCCTGGAGCGGTCCGGGCGGCGACTCCGGCAACGCCCCGCCGCCGAGCCGCGCCGCCGCGATGGAGGAGCGGCTCGCCGCGGCGCTCCAATCGCACTGGGCGTTCGTGCCGCCCGTCCGGCACCCGGCGCCCGACCTGCCCGAGTCGCTCGCTTCGGCGGTTCGCGCCGACTGGTCGGCCGCGGCGATCGACAGGTTCGTCGGCGCCGGACTGGCCGCAGCCGGACTCGAGCCCGCGGCTGAGGCGCAGCCCCGCGACCTCATCCGCAGGCTCTTCGAGGACCTCACCGGCATGCCTCCCTCCGCCGACGAGGCCGATGCGTTCTGCGCCGCTGCGGCCGCCGGCCCCGAGGCGGCAGATGCGGCGTTCCGCGCCGCGGTCGACCGGCTCCTCGCCTCCCGCGAGCATGCGGAGCACTGGGCGCGAAAATGGCTCGACATCGCCCGCTACGCCGACACGATGGGCTACGCGTTCGACAACCAGGACCCGCGGTATCCCTTCGCCTGGACCTATCGCGACTGGGTGATCGACGCCCTGCACCGCGACCTGCCCTACGACAGGTTCGTCACAATGCAGCTGGCCGCCGACCGCATCGAGCCGGCCGTGCCCACAAGCGACCTGGCGGCGCTGGGATTCCTCACGGTCGGCCGCACGTTTCTCGGCAACACGCACGACATCATCGACGACCGCATCGATCTGGTGACCCGCGGCCTGATGGGCCTCACCGTCGCCTGCGCCCGCTGCCACGACCACAAGTACGAGCCGCTGGCCGCCACCGACTACTACGCGCTCCACGGCATCTTCGCGAGCGGCCACATTCCCGAGGAACTGCCCGTCGTCGGCGCGAGCCCGCCGGGACCGGAGGCCGAAGCCTTCGCCGCGAAGCTCAAACAGCTCGAGGCCGACATCGTCGCGCACGAGGACGCCGTGCACTCCCGGGCAACCCGCGAGGCGGTGGCGCACGCGGCCGACTATTTTCTGGAGACCGCCCGCCCCACGCCGCGGGCCGCCGACAACCGGCCGCCGCGGCTCGCCGACGGCTACGAGATGGAGCAGCTGATGCTCGACCGGCTCAAGCGGCTGCTCAACGGGGTGAAACCGGAGCACCCGATCCTCGGGGCCTGGGCCGCCGCCCGCGGGAGGCCCGATGCCGAAGTCGGTCCGGCTGTGGCCGCGCTCGTGGCGTCGTGGGGCGAGTCGCCCGCTGCGCAGGTCGTCAATCCGCTCGTGCTCCAGGAGCTCGTCTCCTCGAAGCCAGAAACCCTCCGGCAGCTCGCCGAGGTCTATGCCCGGCTGGCGGCACGCGTCGCCCCCGCCGCCGCGGGCGGTCCCGAGCAGAAACGCGACGAGCCCGCGGATCTGGCCGATCTGCGGAAGCTGCTCGGCGATCAGGGCACGCCGCTGGTCGTGCCGCGGGCGGAGGCGATGCGGGTGTCGACCCGCTCCGAGCAGACGGAGTTTCGCCGCCGCAAGAAGGAGATCACCAAGCACAACTCCGACGCGGCGGGCGGCCCGCCGCGGGCGATGGTGTTTCTCGACAACGCGAAGCCGGGCGACAGCCACGTCTTCATCCGCGGCAACCCCGGAAAGCCTGGCGAGAAGGTGGAGCGGCGGCTGCCGAAGCTGCTCGGCGGCGCCGCCGTGTCGCGAAACGACAGCGGCCGGCTCGACCTCGCGCGGGCGATCGTGTCGCCGACCAACCCGTTCACCGCGCGGGTGATCGTCAACTGGGCCTGGATGCACCACGTCGGCCGCGGGCTCGTCGACACGCCCGGCGATCTCGGCCTGCGCGGCGAGCCGCCGAGCCATCCAGAGCTGCTCGACGACCTGGCGCGACGGTTCGTGGAGGAGGGGCAGTGGAGCCTCCGCTGGCTGCACCGCGAGATCGTCACGAGCCGCACCTGGCGGCAGACGAGCGCCGCATCTGCTGCGGCAGACGAGCGGGACCCCGACAACCGTCTCTTCGGCCGGGCCAACCGCCGGCGGCTCGACTGGGAGGCGTGGCGCGACGGCATGCTGGTCGCCGCAGGCACGCTCGCCCCGCCGCGGCTCGACGCGGCGCCGCCGGCCGACGCCGCCGCGCAGCGGCGCGGCGGGCCGGGCATCGACCCCCTCTCCGAGTCGGCCCTGCATGCCCGCTCCGTCTACAGCCGGCTCGACCGGCAGGATGTGCCCGGCATCCTCCGCATCTTCGACATCGCCAATCCCGACACGGCCGTGCACGTCCGCACCCGCACCACCGTGCCGCAGCAGTCGCTCGCCGTGATCAATGCGCCGCTGGTGGTGACGGCCGCACGGAAGGTGGCGGACCGCGTCGAGCGCGAGGCGGCGGGCACAGACGACCAGCCCCGGATCACGGCCCTCTGGCGGGCGGTGCTCTCGCGCAGCCCCTCGGATGACGAGCGGACGGCGGCGGTGGCCTGGCTGGCGGGCGAAGCGGATCGCGACAACGCAGCGGAGAAGCCGCCGGAGTTCAATCGTTGGGCCAGGCTGGCGCAGGCGCTCTTGGCCACGTCGGAGTTCCAGTTCGTCGACTAGCCGCCGCGGCACCGGGAGCGTCTCCTCCACCATGCACGACTTCGACCCGACACGCGCAGCATGCTCCCGCCGCGAAGCCCTCGTGCGCACGGGGCTCGGCCTGGGCTGGCTCGGCGCGGCGAGCCTGCTGGAGGCCGACGCGCTCGCCGCGACGTCGGCCGGCGGCGTGCCTCGGTCGATGGCGGCGCGGCCGGCCCACTTCGCGGGTGCGGCGCGGGCCGTCATCCACATCTTCGCCAATGGCGGGCCGAGCCACCTCGACACGTTCGACCGCAAGATGGAGCTCGAGAAGTACGCCGGCCGGGAGATCCCCAACAAGCTGCCCACCGAGCGGCGCACCGGCGCCGCACTCCCCTCCCCCTTCGCGTTCTCGCGGCACGGGGAGAGCGGGCTGGAGGTGAGCGAGCTCTTCACGAACGTCGCCCGACATGCCGACCGGCTGCTCGTGGTTCGGTCGATGCACGCCGACGTGCCCAACCACGAGCCGTCGCTGATGCTGATGAACTGCGGCGACGCGCGGCTCGTCCGCCCCGCGGCCGGTGCCTGGGTGACCTACGGCCTCGGCACCGAGAACCAGAACCTCCCCGGCTTCGTGGCGATGTGCCCGGGCGGCTATCCGATCAAAGGCACGGAAAACTGGCGCAGCGCCTTTCTGCCGGGCGCCTACCAGGGCACCTACGTCGACACCAAGAAGAAGAATGTCGACGAGCTGGTGCAGTACATCCGCCATCCGTTCATCGACCGCGAGACGCAGCGGCGGCAGCTCGATCTCACGGCCGCCCTCGACCGCAAGCACCTCGACGCGCGGCCGCACGACCCGCAGCTCGAGGCCCGGCTGGCCTCGATGGAGCTCGCCTGGCGGATGCAGTCGGAGGCGGGCGACGCCTTCGACGTGTCGCGGGAGCCGGCCCACGTGCTGGCCCGCTACGGCGACGACATCCAGGGCCGGCAGATGCTGATCGCGCGGCGGCTCGTCGAGCGCGGCGTCCGCTACGTGCAGGTGTGGCACGGCGAGGGGCAGCCCTGGGACAGCCACGAGCAGATCGAGAAGAACCACCGCCGGCTGGCGGGCGAGTGCGACCGGGCGATCGGGGCGCTGCTCGACGACCTCGTCGGCCTGGGGCTGCTCGAGTCGACGCTCGTGCTCTGGGGGGGCGAGTTCGGCCGGACGCCGACGGTCGAGCTGCCCAGCGACGGCACCGGCGTGAAGGAGCCCTCGGGCCGCGATCACAACCACCACGGCTTCACGGTCTGGATGGCGGGCGGCGGCGTGAAGGGGGGCATGGTCTACGGCGCCACCGACGAGCTCGGCTTCAAGGCGGCGGAGAAGCCGGTGCACGTGCACGACCTGCAGGCGACGATGCTCCACCTGCTGGGCCTGGACCACACGAAGCTGACCTACCGCCACAGCGGCCGCGACTTCCGGCTCACCGACGTGCATGGCACGGTGATCCGCGACTGGATCGCCTGACCGGTGCGGGCCGGCATCTGCCTGCACCGATCGCGAAGAGCGGCCCAGGCCGGACCCCCGGGAAGCGGCTTGACTGGCGGCCCAGTGCGGGCCACACTCGACTCGTCGGCGGCAGGATGATCGCGAGGGCGGCCGCGGCCGACACACGAGGGCGATTAGCTCAGTTGGTTAGAGCACTAGCTCGACAAGCTAGGGGTCATAGGTTCGAGTCCTATATCGCCCACTCCCCATCCGCACGAAGCCTCGGAAACCAGGTGTTTCCGAAGGCTTCTGCTTTTGCGTCCCGGACACGCATGAAGTCCCGGACACGCATGAGGCAGCTCTGCCGCCGGCCATGCCACCGCGCCGCGACCTCGTAGCATCGCGTCCCGCCGCCGCTCGCCCGTCGGTGCGGGTAGTCGGCCGGTCCTCCCCCACCGCAGAATGCTGCTCACACCCGCAGGATCCTCCGCCATGCCTCATGCCGCCGACCCCGTCGCGGAGCGCGCGCTCCGGCTGAACATCGACGCCGAAGTCTATGGATCGTTCGCCGAGATCGGCGCGGGCCAGGAAGTGGCCCGCTGGTTCTTCTCAGTGGGCGGCGCCGCGGGCACCGTGGCGAAGACGATCTCGGCCTACGACATGACCTGCAGCGACGCCATCTACGGCAAGGCTTCGCGCTACGTGTCGCGGGAGCGGGTCGAGGAGATGCTCGACCACGAGTACGGCCTGCTGCTGGAGCGGCTCGACGCGGCCCGCGGCGAACGCACCCGGTTCTTCGCCTTCGCCGACACCGCCGCGGCCCGATCGTACTCGCACGGACGGGAGTGCCATGCGTGGATGGGCCTGCGGTTCCAGCACGCCTGCCGGTCGGAGCCCAGCGACGTGATCCTCCACGTGCGGCTGCTCGACGCGACCAACGCGCTGCAGCAGGACGCGCTCGGACGGCTGGGCGTGAATCTGCTGCACGCCGCCGTCACCCGCTGGCACGAGCCGAAGGTGATGGTCGAGCGGCTGCTCGACGACGTCGGCCGTGACCGGCTGGAGATCGATTGGATCACGACGCGGGGTCCGGCGTTCGCCGGCACCGACAACCGCCTCCTCGACCTCCACCTCGTGCGGCTGGGATTCACGCCCGCCCTGCTCTTCGACGTCGACGGCACCCCGCTGCTCGCCTCCGAGGCGCTCCGCCATGCCCCCGTGCTCGTGGAGCGGGGCCGGTTCGCGCCCGTGACGCGGATGAACCTCGAGATGCTCGCGCTCGCCCGGCCGGCGTTCGTGGCCGATGCCGAACCGGTCGCCGCCGGCACCGCCGACGTGTGCGAGATCATGGAGATCTCCATGAACAACCTCAGTGAGCGCGGAAACGCCGCCGACGTTGACTTCCTAGCCCGCGTCGAGCTGCTCTCGGCCGTGCACAAGCGTGTGCTCGTGAGCGACCTTCCCACGTTCTACGCGCTCGCGGAGTATCTCGCCGAGAGGTCGGTGGCACGGGCGGGGTTCGTCATCGGCGTGCCGCTCCTGCGGGAACTGTTCAACGAGACCTTCTACGCCGATCTGGCCGGTGGCATCCTCGAGGCGTTCGGCCGGTTGTTCACGCGTCGGGTGCGGCTCTACGTCTACCCGACCCGTGCTGCCGACGACGGCCGCGTCATCACGGCCGATTCGCTCGACGTCCCCCCCCACCTCGCGCACCTGCTTGAGCACCTGCGGGCCAACGGCATGATCCGCGGGCTGCACTGCGACGAGGCGACGCTCCGCACCTACTCCAGCGACGACGTGCGACGCAGCATCTGCGACGACGACCCGTCATGGAAGGAACTCGTCGCGCCGGAGGTGGCGGCCCACATCGAGGCGCACGGGATCGCCGGATTCACCTGCGACGTATGACCGCTGGCCGCCTGCGCGTCGCGGACCATTCCCGGGCGGGGTGCCTTGAACTGCACGGATGACGAGATGTACATGTTCGCGGTGCGCATGGAATGTCTCACCCCCACAGAGCGTTACTTTCCTGCGTCGCTTGTAATTCCACATGGTTCAACTAGTATTCTCGTATCTGCGACGTGGCGACATGCCTCCGTCGACGGCGGTCGGACGTGACGAGCACGCCCCGGCGAGCCGCATGTCCCTTCCCCCGAGAGGATCCAACCGCGATGGTCGAGAAGAAGCCGGCAGCCGAGAAGAAGGCACCCAAGGGCGTGAACAAGTCGGCCGAGATCCGCAAGGTCGCCGCCGCCATGAAGGAGAAGGGGGAGAAGCCGCGGCCGGTGGTCATCATCGCCACGCTCAAGAGCAAGGGCATCGAAGTCGTCAGCCCTCAGGTCAGCAACGTGCTCAAGAAGATGGGGTTTCGTCCACGCAAGCGGCGCACGAGTGGCGCGGGCCCGAAGGCCGCGGCCACCGCTCGGAAGGCCTCATCGGTCCGTGCCGGTGACGTGTCGGTCGAGGACCTGATCGCCGCCAAGCGGGTGGTCGGACAGTTCGGCGGCGCCGACCGCGCCCTGGCTGCGATCGCCGCGCTCAAGCGGTTCGAATCCTGACCGGTCGAGCGGTCGGCCACATGCCCGCCCGCCAACTGCGAATCCCTCGCGCCCCGCCCGGCATGCCGCGCCGGCTGCGTGTCTGGTACGTGGTCACCGCGACGATCGTCTCGGCGATCGTGGCTGCGGTGCCGATGTGCCCGGTGCACGACCGGCAGGGGCGTCCGCTGTGGCGGGTCGACTACGTCCACGACGGCGACACGGTGACCTGCATCGACGAGCAGAGCCGGCCGCGAAAGATCCGGCTCGTGGGTATCGACGCGCCGGAGATGGAGCAGCCGTTCGGCCGCGAGTCGCGGGCCGCCCTGGCGGCGAAACTCGCCGGCGGGCGCACGCGGGTGGCAGGGGATGCCAGGGACCAGCACGGACGGTTGCTGGGCACGCTCTGGGTCGACGACCGGAACGTCAACCGGGAACTGGTGGCCGACGGCTGGGCCTGGGTGTTCGGCGGATTCAGCCCCGACCCCGACCTGCTCGACGCCGAGTCCGCGGCCCGCGCCGCCCGCCGCGGTCTCTGGGCAGGCGACCATCCGCAGCAGCCGGCCGACTGGCGCCGCGACCACCCCCCGCACCGCTGATCCTCCGCCGAGCGGATCGCTGCAGAAACGCCGCCCGCCCGCCGCGTCGACGGCCCGCCACTTCCTGTCCGGGCCGGCGTGGTTTAGTGTGCAGGCCATGAATCGAGCCCGCGAAGTGGTCGTCACCGGTGTCGGCGTGGTGTCGCCGATCGGCATCGGCTGCGATGCCTTCTGGGATGCGCTGGTCGGCGGCACCAGCGGCATCCGGGCGATCGACATCTTCGACGCCGGCGGGCTGCACACTCCCTACGGCGGCCAGCTCGATGCCTTCGACCCGAAGCTCTACGTGCGGCCACGGAAGAGCCTGAAAGTGATGAGCCGCGACATCCAGATCGGCTTCGCGGCCGCCGATCTGGCGCTGGCCGACGCATCCATCGCGGCGGGGTCGGTCGATCCAGAACGGTTCGGCGTGCTGGTGGGGGGCGACATGATCTACGCCGACATCGAGGACCTGGAGCTGACCTACCGTCGGTCGCTGCAGTCGGGACGGTTCGACTTCGGACAGTGGTCCGAGGCGATCCAGGAGGAGGTGCACCCGCTGTGGCTGCTCAAGCACCTGCCGAACATGACGGCCTCCCACGTGGCGATCGCCCACGACGCCCGCGGCCCCAACAACACGATCGTGCTCGGCGACGTCTCGAGCCTGCTGGCCGTGGGCGAGGCCGCCAGCGTCATCCGGCGCGGCTGGGCCGACGTCATGCTCACCGGCGGCACCGGCTGCCGGCTGCACCCGACGTCGCTGGTCGCGCGGGGCGAACCGCCGCTCGGCCGGCCGGTCGACGACCATCGGCGCATCTGCAGGCCCTTCGACCGCGACCGTGACCGCATGCTCGACGGCGAGGGGGCGGCCCTCTTCGTGCTGGAGTCGCGTGAGCATGCGGAGCGCCGCGGTGCGCGGATCAGGGCGCGGCTCCTCGCCGCCGCCTCGCGTTGTGAGCCCCGTCGCGCGGACAGGCCGCTCACCGGGTCATCCCTGCGATCGGCCATGCGGGCTGCGCTCGCCGCGGCGGCCATCGACGGTGACGAGCTCGGCCACGTCAACGCACACGGCGGCGGCACCGTGGAGACCGACCGCCTCGAGTCGCGGGCGATCGTCGACGCGGTCGGCGCCGTGCCGGTCACCGCTCCCAAGAGCTTCTTCGGCCACCTCGGGGCGGGCGGCGGCGCGGTCGAATTGGCCGCGAGCATCCTCGGCGTGGAGGCGGGACTGGTGCCGCCCACCCTCAACTACGACACGCCCGACCCGCTCTGTCCTGTCTCCGTCGTCCACGGGGAGCCGCTCGCCGGCCGCGCGGGCACGGCACTGGCCGTCAACCTCTGCTCCATGGGGCAGGCGGCCGCCGTGGTCGTGGCCGCGGACCGCTGAACGCCGCGTCGCCGGCGGGCGTCACGACGCTCACCACGATCCCTCGACGCCCATCGACACGCCCTGGTAGAGGATCTGCCCGCCGGAGTCGATCGAATTGGGCCGGACGTTGTCGAGATTGAACTGACGCGTGGAGGTGGCCACGCCCGCGACCCAGAGGAAATCGTATCCGACCTGGATCGCGAAGTTGGGAGTCACCTGCCAGCCGGCCAGCATTGTGAGATCGCCGATGAAGCCCGGGCCGACCTGGTTGGCCGACTGCTGCCACGCGAACGACCCGCGCAACACGTCCGCCTCGGGCGGTGGTGCCGGCAGGTTGTTGACGCCCGCAGCCTGCTGCTGGTTGCCGGCGAAACTGATCGCCGGCGTGACCCGCCCGCGGACGCCCCAGTAGTAGAACTCGTTCTGGCTGATCAGCTCGCCGCCGATGTTGAGGCCCGCGAGCCAGGTCTGCGACTGGATGTCGTACGCACCGCTGAACTGGTCTGGGGCGGTGTTGTTGCGGCTGCTGCGGAACGTGAAGGCCTCGTTCACGTTCGCCAAGCGACCGCCGATGAGGAATGCCGGCAGCCAGCCCCGTTCGGCATGCCTGGCCCAACCGCCGTCGGGCGACATGATCACCTTGTCTCGACCGAGTCGCCGGTGCAGCTTGTAGTTGCATTCCAGGGCGTTGAAGTCGGAGCTGTTCGTCGACTCGTATGTCTGCGCAAAGGTGAAGCCGGGCAGTCCTGGCGTGATCGTGCCGGCCAGCGGCGTCACGAGGAACGAGAGCGGCAGGGCGTGGTACGCGTCGCGGATGAAGAAGCTCATGCCGCCGTAGTAGGTCATCTCCAACGACTGGTCGCGGTCGAGGTTGTCGCGGCCGAGGTAGCGGCCGAGGGTGATTCGCCCGGCCGGCACCACGTTGAAGGGGATGCCCGGGCTCATGAACGTGCCCGCAAAGTTGGTGCCACCAGACGGGTTGCGGCGGATCGACGGGTCGTAGCCGATGACCCGCCGATAGTTGCGGCCGCGGCTCATCGACAGCACCTCCGCGGAGCCGTACCAGCGGCCGCTGGAGAACCAGTCGGCGGAGCTGGCCTCGTTCGGCATCTCGCCCAACGTGAACTCCTGGATGCGCAGGCCGTCGCCGAAGCCCGCCGAGACTTCGTCGAGCAGTTCGGGGTCGACGACGTCGCCATCCCGGACGATCCGCGGGGCGGAACGATCAGGGGACAGCTCCTCGGCCCCGTCGATCAATCCCTCGCCGAGCACCAGTTCCGGGAGCGACGAGTCCGACTCGATCGGGCCGGAGAACGGCAGCACGGCGGCATCCTCCTGGCCCAGTGCGACCTGGCCCGGTGCGACGCCGGCACAGGCGGAAAGGAATGCCAACGCCAGCGGCACGACCCGCGCTCGGCGAACGACATGGCCAACAAGCAGTCGCGCCGCGACCGCGCAGCCGCCCTGCGGAGGGCCGTCGCCGCGGCGGCGCGTGGATGCGCCGGTCGCTGCTGCGCTGCTCACGGGTGGGCTGTTCACGGATGCGTTGATCACGGATACGTTGATCGAGGGTGTGCGCTGGTCGAGCGCGGCCGATGGTCGGAATAATCGACACAGTCCGCACCGTTCATCGTCACGCGCCCAGCCGGTTCCACAGTCATTTTCGGCACAGAACGCCTCCGACCGCCCACCTTCTCCAGCTTCACGCGCCCACTACCCCCCCTGCCAGGCCGCATCCGCCTCACAACCGTCAATCCCATCCGCACGATGCACTCCGCCCGGCGACACGCCCGATGCATGGGAAGGACGCCCCGGCACGACCGCCGGGCTGGAGACGCCGATGCAAGCGATGCGGGTCAAGCGACAACACGTTCTGCTCGTCGGCCTGCTCCTGTTCCTCGCGGGCGTGCAGTTCCGGGTCGTCGACTCGTTCACGCTGAGCGAGAGGTCCAGCACGTTCGTGACCGCGCAGCTCGGCGGACAGCTGGCCACGCCGGTCCAGAACCTCTGGCAGAACACCGCCTCCCGCAAGGTGGTGCGACCCCCTCGGTGGCTCGGGCTGGCGCTGATGTCGCTCGGCTCGGTGCTGACGCTCAAGAGCTTGTCGATGCGTTCGGCAGGCTGAACCGACGGACGGCCGCCTCCCGAACACGGGGCGACGCCGTCCCGCCGCGGCGGCGTGGGGCCTGCCTCACCTCGCCCTTCAGGCGACGACGTCGCGGATGACGTGCCCATGCACGTCGGTCAGCCTGATGTCGCGACCGCTGAAGCGGTACGTGAGCCGCGTGTGGTCGATGCCCAGGAGGTGCAGCATCGTGGCGTGCATGTCGTGGATCATGAACTTCTTCTCCACGACCCGATAGCCGAAGTCGTCGGTGGCGCCCGTGATCGTGCCTCCCTTCACGCCGCCGCCCGCCATCCACATCGTGAAGGCCTGCGGGTTGTGATCGCGGCCGTCCGTCCCCTGGGCGAACGGCGTGCGGCCGAACTCGCCGCTCCAGACCACGAGCGTCGAATCGAGCATCCCCCGCTGCCGCAGGTCGCGGATGAGCGCGGCGATCGGCTGGTCCACGGCACGCGCGTTGTTGGCATGTCCCTCCCGCAGCTTCGAATGCTGGTCCCAGCGGTCGGCGCCGACACTCGGGCAGGTCAGCTCCACGAACCGCACGCCGCGCTCCACCATCCTGCGGGCCAGGAGGCACTCGGCCCCGAAGATCTGCGTCGGCTTGTACTCGGCCTCGAGGCCGTAGGCCCGCTTCGTGGCGGCCGACTCGGCCGACAGGTCGAGCAGGTCGGGCACCTGCGTCTGCATGCGGTAGGCCAGCTCCTGGTTGGCGATCGCGCTTTCGAGCGCGTCGGGGGCCGTGCCGCCGGCCGAGAGCCTGTCGGCGAACGCGCCGTCGAGCCGACGGGCGAGGTCGAGCTTCGCCTGCTGCTGCGCCGCGGCCCGCTCTCCGCGGCGGACGTTCGCGAGGCCGACGGCATTGGGCTTGATGACCGAGCCCTGGTAGGTGGCCGGCAGAAAGCCATTGGTGAAGTTGTCGAGGCCTCCCGGCGGGATCAGGCCGCCGTTGATCACCATGTAGCCGGGCAGCTCGTCGTTCTCCCTGCCCAGCCCATAGGTCGTCCACGCCCCCATGCTCGGCCGGCCCTGCAGTCCGCTGCCGGTGTGCAGGAAGTAGTTGGCGTTGGTGTGCTCGGGAAACTCGCTCGTCATCGAACGGATGATGGCCAGTTCGTCCACGACCGAGCCCATGTGCGGAAAGAGCTCGCTCACCGGGATGCCGCTCTGGCCGTACGGCTGGAACGTCCACGGGCTCGGCAGCACCGAGCCGACGTTGTTGAACTGCGTGGCGTCGACCTTGAAGAGCGCGTGCGGATCCTTGCCGGCGTGCTGCTCGAGCGCGGGCTTCGGGTCGAAGCTGTCGACCTGCGACACGCCGCCGTCCATGTAGAGGAAGATCACGCTCGACGCCCGAGCCGGGTGGTGCAGGACCGGTAGCACGCCGCTCGAGGCCGCGAGGCTGCGGTCGCGGGATAGCAGCGCCGCGGCCGCCACGGCCCCGAAGCCGCAGCTCGCCATGCGCAGCGCCTCCCGCCGCGACACGGCCGCTGCGCGGTCTCGGCCACAGGGGTGCATGGACCGTGTCATGGAACGAAGACGAACTCCTTGGCGTTGATGAGCGCATGGGCCAGGTCCGCCCACGCCGCCTCCTGCCGCGGCTGGTGCGCGAAGTCGCCGCCGTGCAGCCGGGCCTGCGCGGCGAGGAAGCCGATCGCCGCCGTCTGCTCCTCCGCCGAGGGCGGCCGGGCGAAGGCCTCACGGTACATGCTGTCGATCCGCCGCTCCGGAGGAAGCGACTCGTCGGCGAGCGTCTTTTTCGCCCACAGCGCCGCCTGCTCCGCAACGAAGGGGTCGTTCATCAGCGTCAGCGCCTGCGCGGGGACGTTGGTCACGTTCCGTCGGCCCATCGCCTGGAACGGCACCGGCAGGTCGAAGGCGGTGAGGAAGCTCGGCATGAAGTTGCGGCGGACGCGGGTGTAGAGGCTGCGGCGGCCGGCGCCGTCGAGCGGGCCGGAGGCGGGCTTGCCACGGCCGTCGTGAAACTCCGTGATGAACACCTCGACGCTGGGACCCCCGACAGCGCGGTCGAGCCGGCCCGACACGGCGAGGATCTTGTCGCGGATCGCCTCCCCCTCCAGCCGCCGCAGCGGGTGGTGGTGCACGAGCAGGTTGAGCGGGTCCTTCTCGACGGCCCGCGGGTCCCGCGCGCCGCTCATCCGCCACGTGCTGCTGGTCACGATCTCCTTGACGAGCCGCTTGATGCTCCAGCCCTCGTCGCGAAACCGCACGGCCAGCGTGTCGAGGAGCGCCCGGGCCTGCGGGTCGGCGGCCGCCTCGCCGAGCTTGCCGAAGTTGTCGGTCGTGGGCACGAGGCCGCGGCCGAAGAGGTGGTGCCAGATGCGGTTGACGATCACGCGGCTCGTGAGCGGATTGGCCGGATCGAGCACCCGTGCGGCGAGCTCGAGCCGTCCCGAGGAGTGGGCCGGCCAGGCCGGCTGCCCCGCCCCGTCGATCGCCTCGAGGAACCGCCGCACCGACAGCGCACCCGGCCGGGCCGCCGAGCCCTTGAGCAGCACGAACTGGTCGACGCCGTTGCCGTCGAGCATCGCCGGCGCGGTCGCGGAGACGAGTTTCACGTCGGCCAGGATCGCGGCCCGCGCCGTCGCCAGCGACTCGGCCCGGGCGACGACGCGGCTCGCCGCGGCGGCGTTCCAGTCGAACTCCGGCGCCGCCAGCAGGCGGTTGATCGCCGCCACCACGGTGGGATCGGTCCGTCGCGGCTCGTCGGCCGCGGCGACCACCTCGGCCACGTCCACGGCCCCCTCGCTGGCCGCATATTCGACGTGCACGAGATGCCCTGCATCCCATGTCATGTCCTTCCGCATGTCCTGGCGGATCCATTTCCACTGCCCCTGCGTGTCGATCGTCATGACGTGGCTGCCGTAGAGCGGCCCGCCGGAGAGGAGCACGTGGCCGTCGACGACGGTGTTGATCTGCAACTTCCCGCGGACGCGATGCCAGAGCACGCCGCCGGTGATCCGTCGCTTCGGCGTGCGCAGCACCCGGCCCGCACGATCGACCGCGCCGAGCGGAGCGGGATCGCGTTCGCCTGTCGACCGCGTCGTCGACCAGATCGAATCGCTGTGGGCGTGGCCCACGGGCTCGACCCGCAGCTGCCGCGGCCGACCCTCGACCGGCGGCTCGAGCACCGGCGTGCCGGCCGGCACCACCTGCCAGGCCGCGCCGTCGGCGATGATCGGCGTGGCCGGACCGTCGCCCGTGTAGTCGGCGATCGCGGTCGTCCCCTCCGCAGGCGGACGCCCGCGGGGCTGGTCGATCCCGGCCAGCGGCGCACGGCCCGCAGTGCCGAGCGGCTCCGCGAGCAGGGCGAGCAGTTCGGCACGGGCCGCCCGGTCGGCCTCCTCCAGCCGCCGCGCCGCCCGCCGGTTGGCCTCGAGCGTCTCGAAGGGCACCTGCCGGTAGCTGCTCGACATCACCATGCCGGCGAGCGCGTAGTAGTCCTCGTTGGAGATGGCGTCGAACTTGTGGTCGTGGCAGCGGGCGCAGCCGAGCGCCAGCCCGAGGAACGCCTTGCCGAACGTGTCGACGCAGTTGTCGACCCGGTCGGCCTCGTCCTGCGCGATGTCGACCGGCGAGTGCACTCCCTCGCCCAGGAACCAGAAGCCGGTGCCGACCACCGACTCGTTCGCCCCGGTCGCGTCGATCCGGGAGTCGGCGACGAGATCCCCGGCGATCTGCTCGCGGACGAACTGATCGTAGGGCAGGTCGGCGTTGAATGCGCGGACGACCCAGTCGCGGTAGCGCCAGGCATTGGGGATCGCGAAGTCGAATTCGTGGCCTCGCGACTCGCCGTAGCGCACCACGTCGAGCCAGTGCCGGGCAAACCGCTCGCCGTAGTGCGGCGACGCGAGCAGCCCGTCGACGTACCGCTCGAACGCCAGCGGGTCGGCGTCGGCCACCAACCGCTCGACCTCGGCTGAATCAGCCGGCAGGCCGGTGAGGATCTCGCTGGCACGCCGCGCGAGCACCGCGCGGGAGGCCTCGGCCGCAGGTGCGAGGCCCGCCGCCTCCAGTCGCGCGAGGACGAAGCGGTCGATGTCGCCGCGGCACCAGGCGATGTTCTTCACCGGCGGCGGCGGCACGGCCTGCGGGGCGTGCCAGCACCAGTGCTCAGCCCGTCGCCTCGCGATGTCGAAGCCGTCGCCCACCGTGGCGGTCTTGCCGTCGTCGGGCCAGGGCAGGCCGCGGCGGACCCACTCCTCGATCGTGCGGATCGCCGCATCGGGCAGCCTGCCGTCGGGCGGCATCTGCAGGTCGCCGTCGTAGCGGACCACCTTCACGATCAGGCTGTCGTCTGGCCTGCCGGCCACCGCCACCCCCTCGGCCCGGAGGAAATCGGCCCGGGAGTCGAACGACAGCCCACCCTCCGGATCGCCCGCCTTGGCGGAATGGCATTCCGCGCAGTGCTCGAGGAGCAGCGGCCGCACCTTCGTCTCGAAGAATGCGCCGTCCTCGGGCGACACGGCGGGGAGCGGTCCGGCTGTCCCGAGCGCAGCGAGGAGGCCGCAGAGCAGCGACGCTTTCGCCGACCAGGCGGTGGCACGACCAGCCCGGGGGCATCGGCGGTGGGGCAGGCCGCTGGTCATGGATGCCGGCACTCCGGGGGCGACACCTTTATTCTACCTGCCGACGGGGTGCGGTCGACTCGACTCCCCGGACCGTGGCCCGCGGGGCTCCATGTGCAGGATCAGGGCCAACTCGCCCGCGCCGCCGGTCGGGGGCTCGTGCTCGCCGCCGGCGGATCGTGACGATGCAGCCTCCATGGGCAATGGTGCGTCAACTCGACCAGTCACGATGCACCGGCGTCTGCACGCGACCCCCGACCGGCTCCACGATTTCAAGAGGAGCGAGCGGATACGATCGATGCGGCTGGACGTCGCTGGCGCTGGTCACCGCAGCGGCGGCCAGGGCAGCGTCGCGCCGTCGACGGCGACCACGTGGAAGTGGTGCACGGCCGGCACGTCGGCCTTCCACGCCCACACCACCCGCTTCTCCGGCGACACCTCGAGCATGCGCACACCGTCGGCTCCGATCCGGTAGCTGGCGATCATCGTGTTGCCGTCGGGCAGCCGCTGGATGCCGCAGGCGTCATTGATCGCGGTGGCCGTGTCGCCTGCGGTGATCTGCCAGCGGATCACGCCGTCCCGGCCGAACTCGACCACGCGGTTGCCGTTGGTGAGCCCCGCCAGCACGCTGCCGTCGGGCAGGGCGATCGCCGTGAACGGCCAGCTCTTCGCATCGGGCTCGCCGGGCACGTGCGTGTCGAGCCGCGCGAGCTCCTTGCCCGACGCGTCGTAGCGGATGATCGCGAAGTCGAGCAGGTGCGGCACGAGGTAGCTGCCGTCGGACTGCTTCCGCGCCATCCGCGACTGCATGTGGGCGTTCTGCTTCTGGCAGGCGAGTGGAAACTCCACCCTCACCGTTCCGTCGGCGGCGATCTCTCGCAGCCGGGGATTCGCGCCGGCCTCCGTGAGCACGTAGGTGCCCTCCGCCGTCTTCTGGATGCTGTTGACCTCCTCCTGCGTGCCGTCGTACCGCCAGACGATCTCGCCGCCGCTGCCACCGGAGGGCTTCACCTCGACGGCGGCGCCCCGCGGTGAGTCGGGCCCCTTCGAGAGCGCCAGGAGCACGTTGCCGTCGGGCAAGACCCAGCCCTCGCGCGTGGCCGCGGGCCACGACCACTCGACGCGTCCCGCCGGATGCTCGGGGCCGATCTCCACCAGCGCCGTGCGACCGCCGCAGACGAGCACCCGTCGCGTCGTGGCGGCGGACTTCGGCAGCCGCTGGAGACGGATGCGTCGGTATTCCATCTGGCCGCGATCCCCCTCCAGGCCGATCGGTCCGGTCGCCGGCACCTTCATGTCGTCGGTGAGCAGTTCGCCGTTGCAGGTGGCCTTCGCCACGCCGCCGTTCACCGTCACCTCCAGCTCGTTCCATTCCTGCGGCCGATACTTCTGCAGCTCCTTCCATGGGCCGGCGAGCACAAAATCGCGGCACTGCAGCTGCGGCTGCCGGATGAAGACGCCGCTGTCGGCGTTGGGCGTGGCCCGGAACTCGAGCCGCAGCACGAAGTCGTCCGCGAACTCCCGCTCGGTCCAGAGCTGCTGGATCCGGCGGCCCTCCGGCGGCGTCTTCACCACGAGCCGGCCGTTGATCGCGGCGTAGCGGCCGTCGCTCGACACGGTCTTGCCGGCGAACGACACCGGCTCCGTCACGTCGACCCACACCGGCGCGTCGGGCGGCGGATTGGGCTGCGGCTTCCGCGGCGGCGTGGGCCGGAATCCCCAGCCGGTGAGATCGCGGCCGTTGAAAAGGCTCTCGAAGCCCTCCTCCACGACGAACGCATCGGCCTCCGTGTCGATGAAGCCGAGCGTGGCGAACACGGGACGGAGCGCCGCGGCCCAGCGGTCGTAGCCGGCCGGGTTCAAGTGCAGGAGATCGGGAAAGAACTCCGGCCGGGCGTCGCCCGCGGAATCGGCGAAGAGCGTCCAGGTGTCGAGCACCGTGATCTGCGGATCACCCCGCACCGCCGCGTCGACGAGGCCGTTGAGCCGACGGATCGTGTCGGCCGGCCGCTTCTTCTGCTCGGAGCTCGGCAGCACGCGGCAGAGGACGATCGGCGTCGGCGTGCCGCGCCGCGCGTCGTGCGCCTTGATCGCGGCGATGATCTTCGCGAGATTGCGGTCGATCACCTCGGGTTCGATGCCGACCTCGATGTCGTTGGTGCCGGCGAGCAGGACGATCGCGGCCGGATCGACCGCGAGCACGTCGTCGGCCAGGCGGATGAGCATGCCGCGGGTCGTGTCGCCGCCGATCCCCCGGTTGGCCAGCTTCATGCCAGGGAAACGGTCGCGGAATCCGTCGCCCCAGCCGGCGGTGATCGAGTCGCCGAGAAACACGATGCTGCCCGTGTCGGCCGCCACCCGCTGCGACCAGGCCCGCCGCCGTTCCCGCCAGCCCTTCACGTAGCCGTCGTAGCGGCGGAGCTTCCCTTCGCCGGGCAGGCCGTCCTCGACGGCCGGCAGCTCGAAGGGATCCGCGGAAGGCTGCGCGAGCGCCGTCGCCGACACCGCCGCGAGCATGGCCGCCGCCAGCCACGCGACAACGTGCAGCCACGCGACAACGTGCCTCATGCCCCGGTGACCACCATCACGTGCCGTCAGGTTCATGTCGCTCTCCTGTGGCTGGCTCCCCTTGCGGTCCGCTGCGGTCGGGCATGATACCCTGTCGGCGCGGTCGAGACCGCGGCCCTGCGGCCGCAGCCCGCACGTGGAGCGCTCCCATGACCGTGCCGCAGTCCTGCCGCCGCGACGCCATGCGCCGTCGCGGCTTGTTCCCCTTGCTCGCAGTGGCGGCCCTGCTCGCCGGACGAGCCGCGGCCGCCGAGCCTGCCCCGTCGGTCGACATCATCTTCGACACCGACATCGGCAACGACGTCGACGACGTGCTCGCCCTCGGCCTCCTCCACGCGCTCGAGTCGCGGGGCGAATGCCGGCTCCTGGCCGTGACGATCACGAAGGACAGCCCGCTGGCCGCACCGTTCACCGACGCGGTCAACGAGTTCTACGGCCGCGGCTCGATCCCGATCGGCATCGTCCGCGGGGGCGTCACACCGGAGGCGGGCAGGTTCCTGCCACTTGCTCTGGCCCGCGACGGCGACACTCTCCGCTACCCGCACGACCTTGTCGACGCAGCCACCGCGCCCGAGGCGGTGCAGCTGCTGCGTCGGACGCTCGCCGGCCGGCCCGACCGCTCGGTCGTGATCGTGCAGGTGGGGTTTTCCACGAATCTCGCCCGGCTGCTCGACTCGGCCGCCGACGACGTCTCGCCCCTGCCCGGCCGCGATCTCGTGAAGGCGAAGGTGCGGCTCCTGTCGCTCATGGCTGGAGCCTTCGTCCCCATCGAGGGCAACGACAGCTTCGGCGAATACAACATCGTCACCGACCTGCCGGCGGCACGGAAGCTCGCCGACGAGTGGCCGACGCCGGCGATCTGGAGCGGCTACGAGATAGGCACCGCGCTGCCCTACCCGGCCGCCAGCATCGAGCAGGACTACCGGCACGCGTCGCACCATCCGCTCGCCGAGTCCTACGTGCTCTACCAGCCGCCGCCGCACAACCGGCCGACCTGGGATCTCACGAGCGTGCTGGCGGTCGTGCGTCCTGACCGCGGCTACTTCGGGCTGTCGCAGCCAGGCCGCGTCACGATCGGCGCGGACGGCAAAACGACGTTCACGCCCGCGCCCGATGGCCGCGATCGCCACCTCACCGCGACCCCCGAGCAGGCCGCCCGCGGCGTGGAGGCCTTCGTCAACCTCTGCAGCGAGCCGGCCTGCCGCCAGCCGTGAACCGACGGCCTGCAGGCGGCACGCTCGCGGCGCGCCGAGGGACGGTTGCCGCGGCGGCTGTGAGGCCGTAGAACACGCCCTGCATCCATCCCACAGGCTCATAGGCCCACAGGCTCATGGGCTTCGTCCGCGCCAGCAGGAGATTTCGATGGCAGACCCGACCCCGCAGCAACGGCTCGAACGACTCGGCGTCACGCTGCCGCCGGCACCGAAGCCGGCGGGAGTCTACAAGCCTGGTCTCGTCGTCGGCCGCCACCTCTATGTGTCGGGGCACGGGCCGCTGCGTGCCGACGGCACGATGGTGCAGGGATTGGTCGGCCGCGACATGGACGCCGACGGAGGCAAGCAGGCGGCGCGGCAGGTCGGCCTCGCGATCCTCTCCACGGTGATCTCCACCGTGGGCAGCCTCGACAAGGTCAGCCGCGTCATCAAGGTGCTCGGCATGGTCAACTCGACGCCGGAATTCGACCGGCATCCGCACGTGATCAACGGCTGCAGCGAACTGTTCGCCGAGGTCTGGGGGCCGGATGCGGGCGTCGGGGTCCGCAGCGCCGTCGGCATGGGCTCCCTCCCCGGCGGCATCGCCGTGGAGATCGAGGCGGTCTTTGAGCTGGCCTGACCATGGAACTGGCCTCAGCATGGAACTGGCGTGACCGCGGCCGCAGACGGGCCTGTACGCCGGTCCCAGACGCGTTGCCCCTCCCCCGGTCGTGACGTATTCTTGAAGGGCCGCCGGGAAGCGTTTCCAGCCCCCGCTGGAGGCCGCCCCTGAGGCGATCAGGCCCCCGGGACGTCGCGCCGCCCATGATGCTCGCCAGCACCCCCGCGCGACGCAGGCCGCCCGCGGCAGCCGTGGTTCTGGCGGCCGCCTGCCTCGTGGCGCCATCCTGGCCGGCCGCCGCCCTCGCCGCGGAACCGAACGCGACGGCGCCGCTCACCGCGGCATTCTTCGCCGAGCGGGTGCGGCCCCTCCTCGAACGCCACTGCATCGAGTGCCATGGCGAGGATACGGCCGAGGGCGGGCTGCGGCTCGACTCCCTGACCGGCATCGCGACGGGAGGCCGGTCGGGGCCGGCTATCCGGCCCACGGCCGCCGAGCAGAGCCTGCTCGTCCAGGCCGTCCGCCGTCTCGACGAGTCGCTCTCCATGCCGCCGGAGCAGCCGCTCGCCAAGGAAGAGGTCGACGTCCTCGTGCAGTGGATCGCCGGGGGCGCGCCGCATCCCGACGGTGAGATTCCCTCAGTCACCGCGCCGGCTGTCGCCGCGGGACGGGGCCGCGACTTCTGGTCGTTCAGGGCGCCCGTCCGCGTTGATCCGCCACGGGTGTCGGCCGCCCACGGCGGGGCCGCGGCCCATCCGATCGACGCCTTCATCCTGGCCGATCTCGAGTCGCGCGGACTCGAGCCCACGGCCGTCGCCGACAAACCCGCGCTCATCCGCCGCGCCACCTTCACGCTCATCGGCCTGCCGCCGACACCGGACGAGATCGACGCGTTCATCGCCGACGAATCGCCCGAGGCGTTCGCGAAGGTCGTCGACCGGCTGCTCGCCTCGCCGCACTACGGCGAGCGCTGGGCGCGGCACTGGCTCGACGTCGTCCGCTACGCCGACTCCAACGGCCTCGACGAGAACATCGCCCACGGAAACGCCTGGCGCTACCGCGACTGGTGCATCCGCGCGTTCAACGACGACGTGCCGTTCGACCGGTTTCTCCGCGAGCAGATCGCCGGCGATCTCCTGGCCGCCGACCACTCCGACGAGCCGCGGCGGGCGGAACTCTTCGTGGCGACCGGCTTCCTCTCGCTGGGACCGAAGGCGATCGCCGAAGGCGACCAGACCAAGCTGGTCATGGACATCATCGACGAGCAGATCGACACGACGGGCCGCGCGGTACTCGGCCTGTCGCTGGGCTGCGCCCGCTGCCACGACCACAAGTTCGATCCCATCTCGCAGGCCGACTACTACGCGCTCGCCGGCATCTTCAAGAGCACGAAGACGATGGAGTCGCTCAAGCGGCTCGCCAAGTGGCACGAGAACGTGATCGCGACCGCCGCGGAGCAGGAGCAGTTCAAGGAGCACGAGTCCCGGATCGCGGCCGGCAAGAAGGGGATCGAGACCTTCCTCGCCGACACGCGGCGGCAGCTCGCGACGGCGACCGTGGCCGGCCAGGCCGCGGGCGACGGCGGGGTCGCCGCGGCGGACGCGCCGCCGGCGGAGCTCCCCGAGGAGAAATTTCCCGACGAGGCGAAGGCGAGGCTCAAGGAGCTGCGCGAGGCCCAGAAGAAGCTCGAGGCCGACCTGCCGACGCTCGCGGCGGCGATGGGCGTGACCGACGGCGATGTCGAGGAGACGAGAATCCACGTCCGCGGCAGCCACCTGATGCTCGGGGAGGCCGTGTCGCGGGGCGTGCCCGCGGCGCTCCAGCTCGACGGGCCGCTGGCAGTGCCGAAGCAGGGGAGCGGCCGCCGTGAATTGGCCGACTGGCTCGCCGACCCGCGGCATCCGCTCACGGCGCGGGTGCTGGCCAACCGGCTGTGGCGCTGGCATTTCGGCCGGGGCATCGTGCGGTCCACCGACAACTTCGGGCTCACCGGAGAGCTGCCGACCAACCGACCGCTCCTCGACTGGCTGGCCGTGCGGCTCGTCGAGTCGGGCTGGTCGCTCAAGGCGATGCACCGTCTCATCCTGCTCTCGCAGACCTGGCAGCGGTCGAGCGACGCCGCCGCGAGCCCCACGGCCACGGCGTGTCTGCAGGCCGATCCCGACAACGCGCTCTGGTGGCGGGCCGACGTCCGCCGCCTCGAGGCCGAGTCGATCCGCGACGCGATGCTCACGGCCAGCGGCCGGCTCGACCGCACGATGGGCGGATCGATGCTTCACGTCGCCAACCGGGCGTTCCTCTTCGACCACACCTCGAAGGACGAGACCCGCTACGAGACCGGCCGCCGCTCCATCTACCTGCCGGTGATCCGCAACCACATCAGCGATGCCCTCTGGCTCTTCGACTGCACCGACGGCGCCGTAGGCCTTGGCGACCGGCCGACGTCGACCGTCGCCTCGCAGGCCCTCTACCTGCTCAACGGCGATTTCGCGATCGGATCGGCCGAGGCGATCGCGAAGAGCCTCATCGCCGCCGCGCCGCACGACGCCGAGACCCGGACGCTGCTCCTCTTCCGCCGCCTCTTTGGCAGGCGGCCCACCGCCGACGAAATCGTGGCTGTGAGGCGGTCGCTCGAAAAACTCTCGGCGGAGCTTGCCGCCACCGGCGTCGCGGCCGCTGACCGCGAGACGGCGGCGTGGACGGCGGTCAGCCAGGCGCTGCTCGTGGGCAACGAGTTCGTGATGCTGCGCTGACGCAACCGCCGGCGCAGGCGAGACAACACACGAGAATAACCCGAGACACAAGAACAACCTGATCATGTGGAACACCATCGCCAGCCGCCGCAGCGTGCTCGAGCAGTCGGCCGTCGGCTTCGGCTGGCTGGCCGCGTCGGCGCTGCTCGGCCAGTCGACGGCCGCCGCCGCCCCGGGACCACCGTCGGGCTTCCGGCTGCCCGCCCGTGCCCGCCGCGTGATCTTCATGTTCATGAAGGGCGGGCCGTCGCACATCGACACCTTCGACCCCAAGCCGAAACTCACCGCCGACGACGGCAAGGATCTCCCGTTCGAGAAGCCGCGGGTGCAGTTCGCCGAGACCGGCAAGCTGCTTGCCTCGCCCTGGAAGTTCCGCCCCTACGGCCAGAGCGGCATCCAGGTGAGCGAGCTCTTTCCGCACGTCGCCCGCCACGTCGACGACATCTGCTTCCTCCACTCCGTGCACGGCACCAACGCCGCCCACGGGGGCGCCGTGCTCAAGCTCCACACCGGCAGCGACACCTTCATCCGGCCCGGCATGGGCGCCTGGATCAACTACGGCCTGGGCACGGAAAACGACAACCTGCCCGGCTTCCTCACGATCTGCCCCACGCTCGCCCACGGCGGCGTGAACAACTGGGGCGCCGGCTTCCTGCCGCCCGAGTTCCAGGGCGTGCCGCTCGGCGTGGCCAGCAGCCCGGCCAAGGAGGCGCGGGTGAAGTACATCGCCAACCCGCGCTGGTCGCGCGACGTGCAGCGGACGCAGATCGACCTGCTCGAGGAGCTCTCGGCCGACGGCCAGGCCCACGATCCGCTCGTCGAGGCGCGGATCAAGTCGTTCGAGCTCGCCTTCCGCATGCAGACGGAGATGCCGACCGTCCAGGATCTCTCGGGCGAGACGAAGCAGACGCTCGCGCTCTACGGGCTCGACGACCCCGTCACGGAAAACTTCGGGCGGCAGTGCCTGATGGCCCGGCGGTTCGCCGAGGCGGGCGTGCGGTTCATCCAGGTGACGCACAGCGACGCGAAGGTGCAGTGGGACCAGCACAGCGACCTGCTCAAGGGGCACACCGAGAAGGCCGCCGAGGTCGACAAGCCGATCGCCGGACTGCTCGCCGATCTCAAGGACCGCGGCCTGCTCGACGACACGCTCGTGCTCTGGGGCGGAGAGTTTGGCCGCACGCCCGTGGCCCAGGGCAAGAACGGCCGCGACCACAACCCCGAGGGCTTCACGATGTGGATGGCCGGCGGTGGCGTGAAGGGGGGCTACCGCCACGGCAGCACCGACGAGTACGGCTACTACGCCGTCGAGAACAAGATGCACATGCACGACGTGCACGCCACGCTCCTGCACCTGCTGGGCATCGACCACCTGAAGCTCACCTATCGCCACGCCGGTCGCGACTTCCGGCTCACCGACGTCGCCGGCCGGGTGCACACGGCGGTGCTCGCATGACGCAGCGCTCCGCCGGCCGGCGGCGGGATGGCCGCCGATGCTGACCCCCGCGGCGCGGCTCCGCGACTTTCCGGTGCTCGCCGATCAGGCTTACCTCAACACCGCGGCCGAGGGCATCCCCTCGCCGGCGGTCGCCCGGGCCGTCGAGGCCTACCTCCGCGACAAGCTCGACGGCATGAATGGCCGCCAGGCCCACTTTGCGCGTGTCGAGGGCTGCCGCGAGGCGGCGGCACGGACGATCGGCATGCGGCCCGCCGAGGTGGCGTTCTGCTCCTGCTCCTCCGAGGCCTACAACCTGCTCGCCACAGCGGTGGACTGCGCCGCCGACGACGAGGTGGTGGTGTCCGACCTCGACTTTCCCGCGGGCGTCACGCCGTGGCTTGTGCCCGGTGCCCGCTGCACGCCCCGGCTGTGGACGTCGGTGGCCGGACGGCTCGACGTGGGCGATCTCGAGCGGCTCCTCTCGCCGCGCACCCGCCTCGTGCAGCTGTCGCTGGTGAGCTTCTGGAACGGCCATCATCTCGATTGGGACGCCGTGCACGGCGCGGTCCGCCGCCTCGCGCCCGATGCCCTGCTCGCCGTCGACGTGACGCAGGCGGTCGGCCGCGTGCCCCGGCTCTGCCCCGGCGCCGATCTCGTCATCTCCAGCACCCACAAGTGGCTGCTCGGCCTGCATGGCGGCTGCATCGTGGCCGCGCGCGACGCCGCCGCCGACCGGCTCACGCCCCGGGCCGGCGGCTGGCTCCACATCGAGAACGCCTTCGATGCCGACCGCTTCGAGCGGGCGGCCATCCGCCGCGGCGCCGCCGGGTTCGCGGTCGGCATGCCGAACTTCGCCGCGATCTACGCGCTCGAGGCGGCGCTTCTGTCCATCGAGTCGGTCGGCGTCGCCGCGATCGCGGCCCACGCCGATCCGCTCGTCGCCCGTGCAGCCGAGGGGCTCGCGGCCGCGGGCCTCGACCTCATGTGCCCCGCCGAGGCGACCCGCCCCGGCGGCATCCTCGCCTTCCGCCACGCCGACACCCAGCGGCTGCACGACCAGCTCGAACGGGAATCGATCCGCGTGATGCACCACGCCGGCCGGATCCGGATCGCGATCCACGGCTACAACACGGCCGACGACGTCGATCGCCTGCTCGACGCGATTCGCCGGTGGCGGGCCGGCGCCGCGGCTGGCTGAGCGGCGGCGAACGCCCCACGCCCCCGTCAAGCCTGGCATACGGCGGAGATCGCTCCGCGCATCCCGAACGCGCTCTCGGGACGTCAGACGACTGCGATCGCGCCGCTACTTCGTCCACAGCTTCGCGAACTTCGTCGGATCGCGGATGTCGCCGTCGCCCGTCGGGGAGTAGGCGGTCCGCTCCGCCTTGCCGTCGCGGAACCGGACGCGCACGAGATTGAAGTGCCAGGGAAAGAGCTCCTTGGGCGAAGCGCCGGCAATGCCCTTTTCGGAATCGAGCGTGTAGGCGTCCTCGCCCACGATCGGCAGCCGTAGCTCGATGCTCCAGCGGCCCGCGCCGCACTGCACGGCGACCTGCGCACCGCTGCTCCACGCCAGGCCACGACCGCCGGGCGCCTGATCGGCGTCGTAGACGGCGCCGGCGGGATTGACGGCGATCTCGTAGTGGCCGCGGGTGGGCGTCTCGATCAGCAGGAGAACGTGATCCCCTTCGAGCAGCCTGGGGTCGTCGTTCTTCGTGGTGGCGATCCCACCGCCTTTCATGTCGGGCTCGTCGCACACGATGCCGAAGTGCAAGACGCTCCCCTCGCGCAGGACCTGGAACCTGCCGCCGGCCTTGGACGGGGGTGCGCCGGGCGTGAGCGGCAATAGCGGGGCGATGCGGTAGGTGCCCCACCAGGCCGGGTCCACGGCGCCATCGAACGCCTTCGTCTTCATCGGCTTGCCGTCGGTCTGGGTGGTTTCCAGCACGCGGTAGCTCAGGTCCGTGTCACGCGTGCGGCCCAGCTGCGTCTGGAGCGCGTGCATCGGCTTCATGATGGCGGCGACCTGCGCGATGCGGCGGCCCGGGAGGCTCTGGGGATCGGCCGCCTTCTGCGCCGCGTCCAGCAGTGCCAGGGACTCGCCGATCTTGTCGGCGTCGGTGCTCATGTGCATCCAGTTCGCCTCGGCGTGGGTGACGAAGGCCCGCATCGCCTCAGCCCCGGGACCGTAGTAGCCCGCGAAGAAGTCGGCGAGGATAGCGTCCACGTCCTGGTTCACGTCCCAGTAGAGGTGGGCGGCGACGTAGAGGTTGAGGTGCTCGATCGCGAGTTCGTCGTAGCCGAAGCTGGCCTCCTTGCCCGCGGGATGGGTGTAGATCTCGATCTGCTCACCGAGCGTGACGCCCTTGAGCTCCTTGAGATCGCGGGCGATCTGGCGGGGGAAATAGACAGGGCGGCCAGCCTGGTCGGGCCTGGCGTTGGTGCTGTAATCCCATGTGATGTACATGCGCGAGGGGAGCCTCTTGAGCCACTCCGCGCGCATGGCCCGACGTTCGTTCCAGACCGCCTCGTCCCAGAAGTCCTGCCTGTGCCTGGTCTCGATGATGGCGAGGTTCGGGCTCATCCGATCGATCTTCGTCGGCGGCAGCGTGTAGCCGCTGTAGGCCAGCCCGCTGACGAGGCGGTCGGGATGGCTCGTGTGCAGCTCCAGCGCCACGCGGTTGAGATATCCCCAGACGTGGTCCGACATGCTGCCGCTCCAGCCCCGGTCGGGTGTGAGCTGGGCCATCCACGCCGGATCGTCGGCGGTGAGCCCGCCGTAGCCGTCGACGAGGTCGATGTTGTGCATCGGCTCGTCGAAGTGGTCGAACATGGCCTGCGCATGCTTCACATGCTTCTCGAACAGGAGCGGCGAGAGCAGGTTCGGCACCCCGTCTTCCTTGAACGTGGTGTCGGGCTTGCCGCCCCTCACCAGATACATCTCGGAATGCGCCCGCTTCATCTCCTCGCGCTTGATGACGAACTTGATCCCATGGCAGATCTGCGGGAAACCGAGGAGCTCCACGCCGTGGTTGAGGCCCAGCCGCAGGTTCCACAGCGCCTTCTCGCCGATGCCGGTGTGCTCGGTGTAGTAGATGAACCGCCGCACCGGAAAGTCGGGCGTGACGGTGCGATGCACCTCGGGCAGCGGAATCGTGTCGCGCACGGGGATCACCTCGCCCAGCTCTCCCGGCGCGAACCAGCGGCAGCCGAGGCCGCGGAGAAACTCCTGCACGGCATTGAACGTGCCCGCGTCGTCCTGGTCCCAGACGTCGAGATCGGCGTGGTAGCGGAAGTGCAGGTCGCGGGCCGGGTTCCAGAAGGTGTCGCCCGTGATCGTGTCCCAGGCGGCGTTCACACGCCTGGTCTCATCGGCCGAGCGACTGCGGCCCCAGGGCTCGATCGGCACGAAGTCCTTGTCGGGGCCGACGAGCGCGAGCCAGTCCTGGCCCGACTCCATGCGGAACGCACCGTGCCTGAGCCCATCCGTGGCCAGGCCCAGGGCATCCGTGTGGTGGCTCGTGCCGACGAAGATCGCCGCCGTGCCCCGAGTGCGTTCGCTGACGACCGGCAGCGTGGCGCCGGACATCTTCATCAGGCCGCGCTGCAGCTCCTGCGCCGCCAGCTTCGTCATCCGCGCCGGCGTCTCGGCGACGACGATCTCGGCGCGGGCCTCTCCCTTCTCGACGATCACCTCGCCATGCGCGGACGACATGGCCAGCGCCGTCACGAGCACTGCTGCGAGGAGCCGAACCACCGGTTGCAGCGTGTGTGTCATGCGTTCGGGAAGAAGAGCCTCGTGGCCGTGTCGCGGAGCATCGCCTTCCGGTCGTCGGCCGAGAGGAAGTCGAGCCGCTCCCGCACCAGCGCCAGCGACGCCGCGTAGCCGTGCCCCTCGGCGGCCTGGTAGGGGCAGTCGGTCGCCCACATCAGCCGCTGCGCGCCGTAGGCGTCGCGCAGCTCGCGGATCATGCCGCCGAGATCGTCATACGGAGGGGCCTTCTTGCCCAGCGCGTAAAACGCCGAGGTCTTCACGTGCACCTGCGGAAACTTCGCCAGTCCCAGCAGCCGGTCGAGCTCGCCGCGGTCGACCGCGCCCCGCATGCCGATCCGCGCGAAGTGGTCGATGACGACGGGCGTTTTCGGGAAGGCCGTGCACATCCGCTCGATGATCGGCAGCGCGTCGGGATCAGCCAGGAGGCACATCGCCAGGCCGTCGTCGGCGCCGCAGGTCCACATCGCCTTCATGCCGGCGTCCTGTTCCCAGGTCGCGGCCTTCTCGCGGCTCGTGTAGAGCCGGAAGCCGCGGACACCGCGGGCCGCCAGCTCCCGCATCCGGGCCACGACGCCCGGACTCGCGTGGTCGACGATCGCCACGCCGCCGAACGCGGCCGGATGCCGCGCCATCGAGTCGAGCATGAAGCGGTTGTCGAAGCCGTAGAAGCTCATCTGGATGAGCACCACCCGCGCCACGCCCAGCGGCCGGCACAGCGCGAGCAGCTCGTCGGCTGTGAAACTCGGCGGCTGCATGTCGGCCCGCGTAAAGCCCTCGGCGAGCGGATAGGCGACGAGGTCGGGCGTCCAGACGTGCACGTGGGCGTCGACGAGCCCGCCGACGAGCGGCTCCGGCACGGCGGCCGTCACGGCTCCGGCGGCGACGGCCGCACCGCCCGCGGCCACCCCCTGCATCCACTCGCGGCGTGAAATCATCCTGCACCTCGCTGTTGCTCGAGTCACTCGATCACGCTGCCGCACGCTCATGCCACACGTTCCCCGGCCCGCGACCCGTCCGCCCCGAACCGGTCGATGAACCCGCCGATGAACGCCGCGGCCCGCTCCACTTCCGCGACCGGCACGAACTCGTCGGCCGCGTGTGCCTGATCGATGCTGCCCGGCCCGAAGACGATGCTGGGAATTCCCTGCCGCGACAGCTTGCTGGCATCGCTGCCGTAGGGCACGCCGACGGCGACGGAATCAAGCGACTGCTCCGCGGCGACGGCGGCGGCCACGCGGACAATCGCCGCGTCGGCCGGCGTGTCGAGCGTCTCATCGACGAGCAGGAGCGGCTCCTCGACCTCGGCCCGAAACGAGGCGTCGCCGCCGGAGACCGCGTCGATCACCCGCTGGTATTCGGCGAGCGCGGTTCGCGGCGTTTCTCCCGGCAGGAGCCGCCGGTCGATCGCCAGCCTGCAGGTTTCGGGCACGATGTTGATCTGCACGCCGCCGTGGATCGTGCCGATGCTGCCGGTGGCCGTGCCCAGCAGCGGGTGCCGCCGCGCGGCGAGACCGCGGTGCATCTCGTCGATCGCCAGCGCGAGCCGGGCGGCACCGAGGATGGCGCTCGTGCCCAGCTCGGGCCGCGAGGAATGGGCGGCACGGCCGTCGACCCGCACCTGAAAGCGGACGACGCCCTTCGTCGCGGTGACGATCCGCAGGCTCGTCGGCTCGGCGACGATCGCCGCCTCGGCCGTGGCTCCTTCGCAGAGCGTCACGACGCCGCGGTACGCATGCTCCTCGTCGACGACGGCCGCCAGCCAGACGTCGCAGGGGGGCGGCCGCCGCGAGGCCGCGCGATCGATCACCGCCTGCGCCATCGCCGCCAGGCCGGCCTTCGTGTCGCAGGCGCCGCGGCCATGGAGCCGGCCGTCGCGGACGGTCGGCGTGAACGGCGGGATCGTCATCCCGTCGACCGACACGGTATCCATGTGGGCCTCGAGGATGATCTTCCGCGACCGGTCGGCGCCGGGCAGCACGACGATCACGTTGTCGCGGCCGGGCAGCACCGGCTGCGTGCACGTTTCGATCCCGTGACGGCCGAAGAAGTCGCGCAGGAACCGGGCCACGCCCGCCTCGCCGGGGCCGCCGTAGGCGGGATTCACGCTGTCGATGCTCACGAGGTCCGCGAGCAGGTCGATCACGGCCGACATCGCACGCTCCCGCGGCCCCGGGTCAGGGACGCTTCCCGAACACGAACGCGTGGTTCACCGGCACGGTCACCGTCTGTCCCGAATCGGAGACGAGGCCGATCTGACCAGCCTTGGAGAAATCGATCCGCTTCACGCGGTCGAAGCCGGCCGGCACGCGGGCCGCCCCTTGGATGTAGCGGATCTCTGTCGGCTTCGTGGCGTCGAGCTCGACGGCCGTGCGGACACCCTGCTTCGACAGCGCGTTGTCCTGCGTCGAGGGAACGAGGCCGTCGGCGAAGAACGCGCAGACATCCTCGAGGCCGAGGCAGTTGTTGCGGCCGTTCCAGGGGCTGCCGTGGCGGCCGCGGTTCTCGATCCAGAACACCGTCGTCGGCAGCACGTCGGGATCGCGCAGCGCGAACCAGACCCAGCCGTCGGCCGTGTTCACCGCCGCCGTCCACGCCGGGCCGCCGCCGAGCGCCGCCTTGTCGGCGACCATCGCGAGGAGATCGGCGTAGCCCTTGCGTGTCGGGAACCGGGAGCAGTCGACCTCGGCCGGGCTCTTGAAGAGGCTCGGCACCCGCGCGAGATCGGTGAAGGTCGCGCCCAGAGCGAGCGCCTGGTACTCGCCGCTGGCCGGATCGCTGAAGACGCCGGGATTCGTCATGCCGAGCTTGAAGGGGCTCACCGACACTGCGACGGCCCCCTCCCTCTCCGGCATCGCGAGCGTGGCATGGTGGCCCAGCGGGGCGGGGCCGGCGAAGCCCTCGATGACGTGCGTGCTGTAGACGACCGGCTGGCCGGAAGCGACCGCGAGCCGCTTCGTGATCGTGCCCGGCCGGACCTTCGTGCCGAGCGTGAGCGTGAGCGTCTCCGTGCCGTCGGCCTCCCGGCCGCGGCCGGCGAGCGTCCAGGCCGCGGTGGCCGTCTCACCGTGCGGCGCGTGCTGCTGGCCCTGGAACGCGCCGGCGTTGCCGCCGAACGGCAGGCAGAAGAAGTCGCCGCGGAGCGGCACGAGCACGGCCGCGGGCAGGTCCTTGATCCGCTCGTCCTGCCAGGGGCTGATGTGATACGGCTGGAACGGCCTGCCGCGCCGGTCGAACGTCACCGGGGCCATGTGGCCGCCGAGCTTCGTCACGGCCACCTCGACGTCGTCGGTGGCGAGGATCCACGACGGCTGCGCGTGGATCTCCCGCTCGACAGCCGCCTCGCTCGCACCCCCCTGCCCGGCCGCCAGCATCGTCATCAGCGTCACTCCTGCCTGGATGAAAGCCTTCGTGAAAGACCCGAGCCCGCAGGGGGCACTGTTCATGGTTGCCGTCATGATCGCTCTCATGAAAACACCTCCTCGAGCGCCCGCCGCATCGCGGCGGCCATGTCGCCTTCCGCGGCGACGGTCGGCCGCTCCTGACCCGTCCAATACCCGACCCCGAGCACGCCCTGCCCCACCAGCATGCCCAATCCGTCGATGGTCGTGCAGCCCGCCCCCTCCGCCTCGGCGAGAAACCGGGTCCGGGGCGGATTCGGAATGACGTCGGCGACGACGAGCCCGGGCCGGAACGTGGCCGCCGCGACCGGCACGCGGGCCGTCGCGTCGCCCAGGCCGATGCTCGTGGCGTTGACGAGCACGTCGACGTCGGCGGGGATCGTCAGCTCGCCGGTCCACACGCTGCTGGTCACCTCGATCGGCCTGGCCGACCGCACGACGGCGGACAGCTCCTCACCGCGGCCGGCCGAACGGTTGACGATCGAGAGCCGCCGCACGCCGGCGAGGACGAGCTCCACGGCGATCGCCCGGGCGGCGCCGCCGGCGCCGAGGATCAGGCAGTGCGTGCCCCGCGGGTCGCGGACCGGCACGAGCGACGAGAGAAATCCCTTGCCGTCGGTGTTCTCGCCGATGAGTTTTCCACCGCGGTTCACCACGCAGTTGACGGCGCCGATGAGCGTCGCGCTCTCCCCCAGGCCGTCGAGGTGCTTGATCACCTCCACCTTGTGCGGCATCGAGAGATTGAATCCCCGCCAGCCCATGGCACGGGCGCCGGCCACGGCGGCGGCGAGGCCATCGGGCGCGACCTCGGCGTTGATGTACCGCCAGTTGAGGCCGCGGTGGCGGTAGGCCGCCTCGACCATGGCGACCGTCGGATTGTCGTCGCAGGGAGTGGAGAACGAACCCGTCAGTGCGGATTTGAAACCTGAGGACATGCTGTCGGCGCTCCTGGAAACGAGGATGCGGTCGCTGGTGATGTCGAGATGGGAAGCCGAGGTCGTGAGACGAGTCAGGCGAGTATCTTGTGCAGCACGTGGCCGTGGACGTCGGTGAGCCGCATGTCGCGGCCGCCGTGGCGGAACGTCAGGTTCTCGTGGTCGATGCCGAGCTGGTGGAGCACCGTGGCCCACAGGTCGTAGAGCGTGGCCACGTCCTCGACCGCCCGATAGCCCAGCTCGTCGGTGGCGCCGAGCACCACGCCCCCCTTCACGCCGCCGCCGGCCATCCAGATGCTGTAGCCAAGCGGGTTGTGGTCACGGCCGTCGGAGCCCTGCGAGAAGGGCGTGCGGCCGAACTCGCCCGCCCATACGACGAGCGTGTCGTCGAGCAGCCCCCGCTGGTCGAGGTCGGCCAGGAGCGCGGCGATCGGCCGGTCGACCTGCCGGGCCATCTTCTCGTGCCCCTCCTTGAGCTTCCCGTGGTTGTCCCAGGGGTTGGCGTTGTTGCCGCCGCCGATGTTGTAGGCGAGGCACGACAGCTCGATGAACCGCACGCCGCGCTCCGCCAGCCGGCGGGCCAGCAGGCACTGCCGCGCGTAGGCGGCCTGCTGCTTGTCGTCGGCGTCGAGGCCGTAGCGCGTCTTCGTCGCCTCCGTCTCGTCGGAGAGGTCGGTGAGCGCGGGCACGGCGGCCTGCATCCGGAACGCGGTCTCGTGCGTGCGGATCGCCGCCTCGACGGCGTCGGCCGCGGCGGCGCGGTCGCCGAAACGGCGGTTCATCGCGGCGAGGTAGTCGAGCCTGGCCCGCTGGCCGGCTGCCTGCTCCCAAGGGCGGATGTCGCGCAGCGGCGGGTCGGCGTCACACCGCAGGAGCGAGCCCTGCGTGTCGCTCGGCAGGAAACCGTTGCCGAAGCAGGCCACGCCGCCGTGGGGCGGGCCGGCGTCGCCGCTTTGCAGCACCACGTAGCCGGGAAGCTCCTCGCACTCGCGGCCGAGGCCGTAGGTCGTCCAGGCGCCCGCGCTCGGAGATCCCAGGAACGGAAAGCCCGTGTGGATGAAGAGATTGCCCTGCGCGTGCTCGCTGAACTTGGCGGTCATCGACCGGACGACGGCGAGCTTGTCGGCCTGCTTCGCGATCTCCGGAAAGAGCTCGCTGATCTCGGTGCCGCACCCGCCGCGAGGCCTGAACTCCCACTGCGTCGGCATGATCGTGCCGTTGTTGTTGAACTGCGTCCGTTCCACCGGAAACGGCATCGGCTGCCCCGACCGGGCCGCGAGCACGGGCTTCGGATCGAACGAGTCGACGTGCGACACGCCGCCGCTCATGAACAGGAAGATCACCCGCTTCGCACGGACGGGCGGCCCGCCCGACGCCGCCGCCTCGCGGCCCAGCACGCCGGCGAGCGCCGCCATGCCGAAACCGGCAGAGGAGCGGGCCAGCAGCTGCCGGCGCGACAGGAATGCACGGGAGTCAGTCGACATGGATGAACTCCTCGAGGTTGTAGGTCGCGTGGACGAGGTCGGCCCAGAGCGGCACGTGCCCCGGGGCGTCGGCGGCAGCGGCTCCGTGCTCCGCGGCCCGCGCGTCGAGCCAGGCCCGCGTCGCGGCGAGCTCCTCGGTCCCGGGCTCCCGCCCCACGGCCTCGACGAACAGCCGCCGGATCCGCTCGTCGACCGGCATGTCGCGCCATGCGCCCACCAGCCGCTTGGCCCGCTCCGTCGCCAGCCCGCGGACGAAGTCGCCGTTCATGAGCACCAGCGCCTGCGCCGGCACCTGCGACACGTCGCGGCGGCCCTGGGTCGACTGCGTGCTCGGCGGGTCGAAGGCGCCGAGGAAGGGATCGATCGCGTTGCGGCGGACGGCCACGTAGACGCTGCGACGGGGCGTGCCCCCCGGCACGGACGGCCCGTAGAACTGCCGGTCGAGCCGGCCCGCCGCCGCGAGGAGCGCGTCGCGGATCGACTCCCCCTCCAGCCGCCGCAGCCGGGCGTGCGAGAAGAGCGTGTTGGCGGGATCGAGGCGGACGGCCGATTCGGTCGGCCGCGCCGCGAGCCGGAACGTGCGCGAGGTGACAAGGAACCTCACGAGGTCCTTGAGCGACCAGGGCCGCTGCGTCGGCGCCGCCGCGTCCGCCGCAGGTGCGACGAACCGGGCGGCGAGATCGTCGAGCAATTCCGGATGCGTCGGCAGGTCGCCCATCTGTCCGAACGTGTCGACGCTGGCGACGATGCCGCGGCCGAAGAGGTGGTGCCAGACGCGGTTGACGAAGACGCGGGGCGTGAGCGGGTTCGAATCGGCGACGATCGCGGCGGCCAGTTCCCGGCGGCCGCTCGTGGCCGGCGGAAAGGGCCGCGGGTCGAGCGCCTCGAGGAACCGCCGCGGCACGACCGCCGTAGGCTGCTTGTGATTGCCGCGAACGAAGAGCGGCTGGTCGACGACGGTGCCCTCGATCACGCCCGGCGCCCGCACCGGCGGCGGGATCTCCTTGGCGAGCGTCCGAAACCGCGCCAGCGGCTCCCGCACCTCCGGCAGGCTGCCGATGTCGGAGGGAAGCGCCCGCGCGGCGACGGCCGCATCGAGCAGCCGCACCTGCGGGTCGGTCGCCCGGCCGTCGCGCCAGGCCTCGACCGCCCGCCGCACCGCACGGGCGTAGGCGGCTGTGAGGGCGGCGCGATCGGGAGCCGGGCCCGCGATCACCGCGTCGTCCGCCGGCAGCAGGTTGAAGAGCGACGCGGCCGGCCTGTGCACCGCCGGCGGCGGCCCCGAGCCCGAATCGACCGCCAGCACCGAGAACCACGACCGCGGCTCGTCGACCGGCTCGACGGCGAGGTCGCCGCCGGTGGCCAGTTCCAGGTGCGCACGCTCCCCCTTCCACACCGTGGTCTTGAGCGTGATCCACTCCGGTTCCGCATTCGTGATCGTCTGGTTCGGATAGAGGAGGCCGAGCGGCCGCGGATAATTCCAGACCACGATGCGAAACCGCGGCTTCCCGGCGCCGGCGACGAGCAGCCGCACCTGGTCGCTTTCCACCGGGAAGTTCGGCGAATGCAGCATGGAGCCGTCGCTGGCCACGAGCAGGTTCGAGTGGATGCCGGCCGGCAGCAGCTGCGTGATGACCCGCTCGCCATCCGGCTCGACACGAAACTCCCCCGGCGGGCTCGCGTCGAGCCGCTCGCCGTACCGCATCCACTCCGTGAGTGCGGGCACGTCGGCGGCGGCCTGTGCCGCCGGCAGGTTTGCCGCCTCGGCACGCAACTGCTCCCAGGCGGCCCGCCGCTCGTCGCCGCCGAGGCCTTCGAGCCGCAGCGCCGCCGCGAACGGGTGGTCGGCCTCCCGCATCCGCTGCCGCCGGGCTTTTTCCATGGCCAGGTCTTTGGCCAGTTCCCTGTCCAGCGCTTCCTTCTCGCGGGCGCGCCGCTGCGGATCCTTCTTCTCGCCCTCCTTCGCGGCGTCCGCTCCGGTGGCGCCGGCCTCGGCCGCGGGCTCGGGTGGTGGCGCCGCCGCCGCGATGAGTCGCTCCACGAGCGCGTCGGCCCCGGCGGCAGGATCGGCGACCGCCGCCAGCCAGGCGTCGGCCAGCCGAGCGCGGATCGACTCCTTGAGCGCTGCAAGCTCCGCGCGGTGCCTGTCACGACTGCCCGGCGCATCGGCCTGGATGAGGGCCGGGCGGCAGCTGGCGAGCGTGCCGAAGAGGGCGTAGAAGTCGGCCTGGGAGATCGCGTCGAACTTGTGGTTGTGGCAGCGGGCGCACGAGACCGTCATTCCGAGGAACGCCTTCGAGAGCACGTCGATCTGGTTGTCGGTGAACGTGACCATCTCGTCGAGCGGATCGGTGGGCGTGAAGCCGTGCGGCACCATCCGCAGTTGGCCGATGCCCAACGCCGACTCGTTGGTGCCCGTGGCGGCGTCGATCCGCGGGTCGGGGAGCAGGTCGCCGGCGATCTGCTCCTGAAGGAAGCGGTCGATCGGCACGTCGTCGCGGATGGCGCGGATGCACCAGTCGCGATACCGCCAGGCGTGCGGAATGACCGGATCCCCCTCGCTGCCGTGGGTCTCGCAGTAGCGGACGCAGTCGAGCCAGTGCCGGGCCCAGTGCTCGGCGAAGTGCGGGGAAGCGATCAGCCGGTCGACGAGCGTTTCCCACCTGTCGGCCCCGGCGTCGGCGAGGAAGGCCGCCCGCTCCTCGGGGGTCGGCGGCAGGCCGGTGAGCACGAAGCAGGCCCGGCGCAGGAGCGTTTCCGGATCGGCCTCGGCCGCCGGCTCGATGCCGGCCGCCGCGAGCTTCGCGGAGATGAACCGGTCGACCGGGTGCCCACTCGACGCCAGCGGGCCGGCCGCGGGCGGCGGCACCGCCGGCGTCCGCAGTGGCTGCAGGCTCCACCATGTTTTTCGCCGCGCAAAGATCTCTTCCCAGGAGGTCTCCTTCGCCAATTCATCGGCGGAGGGCGGCTGCGTCCGCGGATCGGGTGCGCCCAACTCGATCCAGCGCCTGAAGGCCCGCACGATTTCCGGCGACGGCTTTGGGCCGCCCTTCGGCATGAGCAGGTCGTTCTCGTGCGCGAGCGCCTGCATGAGCACGCTCTCCGCAGGCTTTCCCGGCACGACGGCCGGTCCCGACGCGCCGCCGGCCAGCATCGCGCCCGCCCAGTCGAGGGCCAGGTCGTTCTCGCGGGCGCCGTGCGTGCCGTGGCACTCGTAGCACCGCTCGACGAGATAGGGACGGACGACCTTCTCGAAGAGCTCCTCGCCCTCGCCGGCGGCGGCCCGCCGCAGACCGGCACCGGCCGCCAGCGCCGCGACGGCAGCGACGACGAGGATCCGCCCGACGATGACGCGGAAGCTGGACATTCCTATATAAGATCGTATTCTGACATACGAATCAAGCTGCCTGCGTCCCATCACCCCGTCTCGTCACTCGCCTCGATCGCGCCACGCATGCCCACGTCCTCTCCTCGCCGGCGGTCCCGCGGCGCACCGGTCCGCGACCTCGACACGCTCCCCTCGCCGACCTGCGCCAAGACGCTGGCCGTGCTCGAGCTCGTGGGGCGGCATCCGGGGGGTGCGACGGCGGCGCGGGTCGCGCGGGAGTCGGGCATCACCGCGAATCTCGTCTTCCGAATCCTCAAGACGCTCGTGGCGCTCGGCTACTGCCGGCAGCACGCCGACACGAAGGCCTACACGCTCTCCGGCCGGCTGCTCGAGCTCTCGGGGCCGAAGGCGGGGGACCGCAGCCTCGCTGTCGCCGCCCACGAGACGCTCCGCCACCTGCGCGACGCCTGCGGCGAAACGGTGCAGCTGGTGATCGAGTCGTCCGGCAAGGCCGTCGTGCTCGAGCAGCTGCGCGGCTCGCAGCCGCTGCAGGTGTGCGGCGAGGTCGGCATGCGGGTGCCGCTCTATTCCTGCGCGCCGGGCAAGGCGATCCTGGCCTGGTGGTCGCCAGAGCGTCGGGCCGAATGGCTGCGCGGCCGCGTGCTCAAGCGGTTCACGGCCGCCACGCTCACCAGCCGTGCGGCCCTCGAGCAGGACCTCGAGGCGTCGCAGGCCCGCGGATACGCCGTCGACCGGGCCGAGGGCATCGACGGCATCCACTGCGTGGCGGCCCCGATCCTCGACGCCCACGGCCAGCCGCTCGCCGCCGTCACGATCATGGCGCCCCTCGCGCGGCTTCCGCAGGAAGGCTTCGCCGCGCGGGGCGACCTCTGCATCCGCGCGGCCCACGCGATCGAGGCGGCGCTCGAGGTGTAGCGCAACCACGAGCGAAACCGTGATGCGATCACGCTTTTGCATCGCGGCATCCGTGAGGGCCTGTCCGTGCCCCGAGAGCCGGCGTAGCTGACAAGCGCAGCCAAGGATGGCGGAGCGCAGTCAGCTTCGAGAGAGCGGAGGCCAGGATGGCCGCAGCGAACGTCCGGCGACGGGGCATGGGCAGGCCCGAACCGTGGCCCATGGGCTGTACCGACGTTGGCAGCCTCGCTCGAGACGGTCACCGGCGGCGGCCGACAAGCGTGCGCGGTGCACGCTAGCGAGTCTCACGCCGCCTCCACGCCCGGACTCTCGCCGAAGTAATACTTCTTCGCGTCGGGGTTCGAGAGCACCTCCTGCGCGGAGCCGTGGCAGAGCACCTTGCCGGCCCGCACGACGTAGCTGCGGTCGGTGATCGCCAGCGTCTCCCGCTCGCGGTGGTCGGTGATGAGGATCGAGATGCCGTCGTCCCGCAGGCCGCGGATGATCTTCTGGATCGAGTGGATCGTGACGGGGTCGATGCCGGTGAACGGCTCGTCGAGGAGGATGATCCGCGGCTCGGTCACCAGGCAGCGGGCGATCTCGAGCCGCCGCTTCTCACCGCCCGAGATGTAGTGGGCCTTCGACTTGCGGATCCGCGTGATGTCGAACTGCTCCATGAGCTCCTCGCAGCGGCGCCGACGCTCCTTGGGCGCCATCCCCACGAGTTCCATGATCGCCAGGAGGTTCTGCTCGACGGTGAGCTTGCGGAACACGCTCTGCTCCTGGGCGAGGTAGCCCATGCCGCCGTCCCGCGATCGCTTGAACATCGGCCAGTGCGTGATCTCCTCGTCGTCGAGGAGCACGCTGCCCGCGTCGGGCATCACGAGGCCGCAGGTCATGCGGAAGCTGGTCGTCTTGCCGGCGCCGTTGGGGCCGAGCAGCCCCACGATCTCCCCGGATTCGACGTGGAAGTCGACGCCGTCGACCACGCGGCGGCGGCCGTAGGTCTTCACGAGGCCCGTGACGGAAAGCAGCGGCATCTGGCTCCTCCTGAACCCGAAGCTGGCGGCGGCCGCCGGCCCCGCCGGACTCACCGCACGAAGCCCATCCTCCCGAAGTTCGGCCACGAGGGCAATCGCAACTCCGCCCCGCCGATCTTCACCGGAACGCTCCAACTTGCCGGGATGGCGTGGGGCCAGAAGATGGCCAGGGCCTTGCCGATGAGCAGTTCGCGGTCGACGTGGTGCCCCGTCAGCCACAGCCGGCTGTCCTTGCTGGCCGCGGAGTTGTCGCCGAGCACGAAGAACTGGTCGGCCGCCAGTGCGAACTCGATCCGATCCTCCTCCAGGATCTCGCCCGGCCGCGTGCCGACGTCGATCGCGCCGATGTAGTAGGTGTCGCGAAGCACCCGCAGGCCCTGCACCCGCACACCCGCGCCGTCGACCGTGATGCCCACGGGCGCGAGGTCGCTGGGGTCCGTCGAGCCGGGTGCGGGCTCCGTGCGGCTCGGCCGGGCTAGCGGCACGTCGGCGATCGCGCGGGTCCAGCCCGTGGGCCGGTCGAATGCGACGCGCCGACCGTCGACGAAGAGCGACAGCTCGTCGTCAACGTTCGCGAAGAGCAGCTTCCAGGAGCCGCGGCCGCGGACCCGCGTGCGTGCCCGCGCGGCCGATTCGCCCTCCCGGCCGCCCGCCGGGAAGAGCGTCGCCTCGCCCGTCGCCAGGTCGATCTCGCAGCGGTGCGCGGCACCGGCCTCCACGAGATCGATCGCCAGCCGGCCGCCGTCAGCGGCCCGCGTGTCGATCGCGAACTCCACCGCGAGATCGCCCACCCAGTGGGGCCGCGTGGCGATCGCATTGTAGGGCTGGAAGTCGTCGACGAGCGTGGGCCCCGCGCGGCCGGCCGCCGACTCGCCCCGCGCGATCGACTCCCACTCGTCGGCCGTCGGCATGAAGTGGCGGTAGCGGAGCGTGGCCGGACCGGTGCCGGCGGCCACGCCGAACGAGCGGCCGTCGTCGTCGCTGGTCCACCGCGCCGTTGCGCCGGCCTGCGACCAGTCGCTCCAGCACCGCGGCCAGCCGGCCCGCTCGAGTTCGGGCGACACGTAGCGGCTGTCGTGCACGCACTGCAGCATCGCCAGCATGCGGTCGGGCGGCTTGCGGGCGATCCGCGGAGGCTCGCCGCCGCGGCTCGTCCAGATGTCGCCCCCGGCGATGCTGACGGTCTCACCCGGAAGGCCGACGAGCCGCTTGATGTAGTTGGTCTTCGCCTCCTCGGGATACTTGAAGACGACGACGTCCCACCGCTGCGGTTCGAGGAAGTCGTAGACGAGCTTGTTGACGAGGATCCGGTCTCCGCTGAACGACGGATACCTGGGGTCGTACCGGACCTGGCCGCCGGAGCCCTCCACGACCCGCGTCACGTGGCCGCAGTTGGGGCACCGCGCCGCCGGCACCATCTTGCTCGCCAGCCGCGTCCGCAGCTGGGCGATCGGGCCGCGGTCGCTCTCAAGCAGTTCGATCCGCCGCCGCACCTCCTCGCGTTGCAGGAGCCCGCCGCCGTTGCCGTCGGCCTTGAGCCCGGCGAGCTCGCGTTCGAGCTGGGCCAGCTCCGCGCGAAAGCCCTGCGACTGGTCGTCCTCCTCCGCGCTGCAGCCGATCCGGAAATCCCGGCCGCACGACTCGCACGCCAGGTCCTTGTGGCGGCCCATGAGCGTCGGCGCCATCGAGCCCGTCGGGATCACGAACGCCTCCGCCTCGAAGGCGCGAAACAGGAGCGCCAGCGTGAACGCGATCACGACCGACTCGACCGTCTCGCGGCCTGCCGCCAGCGGCCCCCGGACGACGTCCCCCGCGCGCGGGACGGCGGGGGCTGCTGCGGGTGCGGTAGCCGTCGGGACGGCGGGCGGCGGCGAAACGCGCTGCGGCAGGCGTGCCATGGCGGCTCTCGGCGGGCGGGTGGGCGTGGACGAGACGCCGGCATTGTAGTGCCGGCACGGCCGCGGTCCGACCCCGAACCACAGCCCATTGGACTCCGCCCGCCGCCGCCGCAGAATGCGGCGATGCCCCGCTTCGAGCACATCCGCCACAAGCCCCCGGAAA